>Ga0116229_10001416_pt1 | contig 37518 bp, 34 predicted proteins | sample S1TSphgellanicum_3_FD_87313 | JGI IMG/M metagenome (GOLD analysis project Ga0116229, IMG submission 87313) | Host-associated microbial communities from peat moss isolated from Minnesota, USA - S1T2_Fc - Sphagnum magellanicum MG | ecosystem: Host-associated > Plants > Peat moss > Unclassified...
ATTGAAACATGGTAAGGTTTAAGGTTGAAATATGGTTATTAAAAAATGTTAAAAACATGGCTATTGAAACATGGTAAGTAAACAAAACATAACAAATGCTATGTGCAATTTATAATGTTTTTTTGGAAGCCTTTCTTTTAAAAAAAATTTAAAAACATTGTCAAGATGATATCTAAATGATTAATTGAAATTATATCCTCAAAACATGATTTGAAACATGGTTTGAAACATAAACATAAAATAAGAAATGTATCATTTCCCTTTGGTTTCCTTTCACGAACTTCCCAAATGTAAAATAAAAGATCAAGTTAAAATTTTCACATCACACAAAAATCCTTAATCATTTTGCAAATTTGTCTTTTTTATAACTTTCCAATCCTAAGAAACATGATTATATTAAAGGAGGTGTTAAATGCTACATGTTTTTACCTCCTTCCCTCCAAAAATTGATTTCCTTTTTGATAACTCCTTAAAAATATCATCACCTTTACACCATGTGTCATTCTCACAATATATGTTTTAACAATCAAACATTTATTTCTTTTCCTTTGCCTTGATTAAACATTTGTTAACATGGGGTGATGGGTTAAGAAGTTCAGAGGTTTTGACCTTAGGTTTTGGTGTGGAGATGACATCCAATTCCAACAATTAGTCATGTTCTTGGGCCTTTGAACTTTCTCATATTGTATTCCCTTAAATACTACTTGTTGTAATTTATGGGTTGTTTTCAAAAGTTGTTATAAAATGAATTAGCCAACATCTTTCATGATACATTCATGTCAAATTGCTATTTGGTTTATCTATGAACAATGATTTCTCCTTCCTCGTATGTTGTATGGGTGAACCTTTTATCATTGTGGAAAACCATTTGTAATATAAGGCCAATTGCACTTCAACTTTGCTAACATTTGACCAATTGTTACCATGGAATCCAAAACCTTCCCATCCTTCACAAGGAGCATGTCTTCAACCACATTTTTCAATGATGAATAATGCTTCAACTTTAATGGTTTTTTGTTCAAATCAAGTTCCTTGTTCCACCCTTTGTGACGATGTTTGTTGATTTTCATCTTCAAATTTTTCTTAAATTTAAATTATGCATAGAAATTTATGTATATCCTTCTAACTATTATTGTGTCATTATTTAGCTAATTGCAACCACTCTTTTTGAATGTTTGTTTCTATGAAACTAGTTTTTTTTATTGTCTTGTTATGAACAATTAGCTTTGTGTTTGGGGTCATTGAACAAATGTCATCTTGATTGAATCCAAGAATGATCAACTTTTGATTAGAGTCCTAAACCATGGGTCTTTACAAAACAAAACAACATAATAAAAGAACACAACAATGCATCCCTACAAAAAATCAAGGACATGATCACACATGCCGTTTGTTGGCCAACACATTAGAGTTTTAATAGTAATATTATGCACACTTACCCTCATCCATGTTCAAGTTGCAAAAGAAATGAAAATGACTCGTGTGTAGAAATGTGGGTTGTAGCGAAGACTTGTTTTCATTAACTAAAATATGGAACAATGATGCGCCTTTCTATGTCTTAAGATGCTTGTTGACATAGATCAAAATTAGATTTGCTTTTTAAAGACTAATAATCTATTCAACAAAAAATGAACACCATAATGAATTTATGTTCATTTTCAAAAGCATGACGATAAAAGATGGGTGCAATGATGGGATGGGGGATGGTGAGTTCAAGAGAGTCATGGGGCATGGCCAAAACTTGGCTCTGAAACATGCATATTTCAAAGGCAACATGTTTTGACAAATCTTGTTCACACCTTGAAAGATGCAAAAACTGCATCGAAAACTTGTGTCACATTTACAACTTGTCATTGAAATAATGCCCACACAAGTAGATTGGGACATAATGATTCTACCCTTTAAATGACATCCATAAAGATGTTAAACATTCAACATATTAAATTGAAAACACATGGTGATTTAACCCCAAAACATCAGAGAATTTAACATCAGAGAATTTAGAAATAACCTGAAAGGTGGACCAAATTGGTCTGCCCAAAATGTGAGTGCAATTCATTAATCCCTATTCACTAGCCTACTAAATTCATTGTTTCTCACTAGGTCTTGTTCATTGTGACCAATGAATGCACTCAAAATCCAATGAAATTGCTTGATATACATGGTCACACCTTTTGTTATAGTGGGGTTAAGCATGGCAGGGCCCAAGTGGATCGCTTCACTTCTGCTGGAAATATTTTTATAGTGGACTCTATTTGACTCTAGAAGGTAGGTGATACTAGGGATACAAACTTTGGCCCGTTTCTGGGTGCAACCAAATGTCTCTACACTTAAGGGCAGAGAGCCAATAAATGAATTTATGCGGGAAATGGGCTTACCAAAGCTCGTGGGTTCCGGGTCTTAAAAGAGTTACGTACGTGTGGAGCTGTGATTTGGTTAGCTGCACTTGGGACGGGTGGGACGACGGGGCGGTGTGGGTAGTCGTCACGGCAGCAGCTTCGTCACTGCTATTTTTGATGAAGGTGATGGTCTAAAGAAGTCGCCTTTTTCATAAAAGTTATGACTGCACTCATTGTCGTGGTGTTAGCTTCAAATTGTTTGTTGTTGTTTTGGAGATTTTTATCTACGAACAATTGATTTCCTTCCTAGGTAAGTGTTAGGGGTCGTCGTTACACGAGTAGCTGGGGAAGAAACTCCAGTAAGAAAGCAAGCGTTTGTAGGAGCCATCGTATAGGTTGTTGTTGTTATCTTCCTCAATCTGAATTTGAAAGACTGGATTTGGTGTTGCTTTCTAGATTTGGTGATGGGTAAGTAGCACTTGTGCCCACAGTTTTGCAGGTTGTACACTGCCAGTCAGTCAGACGGAGATCTTGGCCCAAGTCGGAACCATGAGCGCATGTGTGGGTTTGCATGGAAAGCTTGGGACATGGGTACGCTACCCTCTGGTTCTATGTAGAGTGGCGTTAGCAAAGGGAGTTAACAATAACACTTGGCTATTGTTGCAAAATATGGAAGCTTAGCAGATTTTCATGCTTCCGCTTCAAAAGAAGTTTTAAAATGGTAGATTGTTGTGGGTTTTGGGCACGTCATAGGATGCAGAGATATCATGTGTCCCCGTCTGCCCTTCTTAGCCTAGAATTGACCCCACTCACCGAAGAGATAGGTAGCATAGCTCTCACTGAGGTACAGGAAGGCGAATCCTCAAGGAATGACGCAAACCCAGCTCAAGGGTTGCCCCCAGGGCAAAATAGAAGACCACATTCAAAGAGAAGTTTGAGAGCTTCCATTTGGGTGAAGCTAACTCTCTTTATCGGCACCCTGGTAGGGTACTACTTCTCTTCCACCTACTGTGTTTCTGCTCTGTGAATTGCTTTCATAAGAAATTCAAAAATTTCTTGCAGTGCAAGGGTTAGATGAATGGAATTTGCATTCTTTTGTAGTATCGAGGGGAGAAGGCAATGGTTTGGCTGGATCACCTGGATGCTGGAGGAAAATTGAGAGATTTTTATGAGCTTTTTTCTTGTGGCCGGTGGTTGCATCTTATTCAGGGTTGGGTTTAGTGGAAAGGAGAGAAGTCTAGGTTGGGACTGTCAATGTCCCTGATGATCATGGGACCTTTGTTGCAGTACAGCTAAAAGTCAGGAGTGGAGATATGTATCACAGTATATGGAATTGCATCTTACATGTCTTAACTGTCAGCAGCATGTGAAGTGCTTTTGGCATTATATGGCAGTGATTGAGGGTTCCTCTTTCTTTTGCAGTACAGGCTGCTTTAGTTCTATCCAGCTGTCTGTGGGTGACAACAAGTCCACCAGTATGCTTGTGAAGTTTCAAAGAATGTGTGGCAATGGTCTTACCTTGAGGTTTCTTGTCTAATTGCAGGTGGTCCTCTTAGGAGGTATTCTATCACTGGTTTTATGGTTCAATTCACGGTCTCAGCTTGTGCATGAAATAGATAGACGACTGACAACAGTGGCAATTCTGAGGAAAGAGCAGCTTCAGGACTATTTGAGTGATAACATAGAGAAAATGCAGCTGGTTGCCACTAGGATACAGATTGTAAACTACTTATCAAATCAGGCCAACGTGAGTGAATCAATTGCAAGTGGTGATTTGGAATCAGCTGTGTCAGCAGTGTCAGAATTCACAAGTGCAGCTGTATATGACAGAAATGGAACACTCAAGTTTGCAACTGATCCTTCACGATATAATGAGTCACTTAGTCAAGTTGAAATTGAGCTGGTCAGGAATGGTGTGCAATTTGATTATCCAATCCACATGCCAACTGGTTGGGTGTTCTTGATCTCCAGAAGCATCACTTCGGTTAGTTTCTTATCTCCCTGCCTTATGGAGGTACTGTTTCTGAGAGGCATTATTCTTTCCCCTCATGTACATATGTACAATTCATTAGTATTTTCTAGGGAATTGGGCATTGAACTTCTCCTTATAGAAACATCATGTTTCTCCAGTTTCATGAGATGAATTCTCTTGAAGGTAGGGATGTCAAGTCCAGATAGAATTTTCAAATCTTATCACTTGAAGCTCTGGGTGGTTCAAAGTATAACCCATATCTTCAGGTGTTTTGGTCAAAAAGTATAGAGGAGTTAAGGTCAATTGAATCTCTTCATAGCTTCAAAGTCATGTCATTGCTATTCCTGATGAAGGTGATGGTCTGACACTTTGAGCAACCCTCATCAGGTTGTGACCACACTCATCATTGTGTTACCTTCAAAGTGTTGTGGAGATTTCTCTGCAATCATGTAGATATATCCCTAATTTCTCTAACTTGATATACTTGTAATTCTCATTTGGTTATCTCTAATGGCTTTTCTTGCAACCTCTTAGATTTTGCAATAACTCAATAGCCTTGAACATTAACATCATCTTAGGCACCTCCTCCATTAAAATATGCAGGTATCAAGCATCATGCCAATAGCCCAAGTGGTTGGGACTCATGACTACCAAGTTGTGGCTGAATTCATCACTCAGTCATGTCACCTTCTATAGCCAACCCAGCAACAGTAGGGGTCAAACCCTGGGGCGTGTTGGGAGCCATGTTTCCCTGTTATAGTTGTTAGAAATAATTGGCCACCTGTAAAAAGGATGCAGTAGCCATGCAAAGGGTGAAGAGCCTCTGAGGGACTGCCAAGGACTGATGAAGTCAGTGGACATCTTATGGTATTCAGTCAGTACCATACATGTACCATATGTGTTGTTGATAATGAACATGGAGATGAATGTTGCTATTCTTCACATTGCATTTCAGTTCCATGCTATTTTTTTGTTTGATGTTTTTGCTTGTCTTCTGCTAACATTTTTCTGTTATATTCTCCTCATGTTTGGTCTGGAATCTCAGTTACTTTATTGTCAGTTCATCCTGTGATTCCTATTGAGTTTGACTCTGATCTTAAGTATGAAGAGCTTGATACTTTATGAAGATGAGTATACACTATTTCTGAAACATAGTACTTTTTCTGAAGCATTTCTGAAACACTATCAGTGAGCTAGGCTTGCCCCTGGTCTTAGTTGCGGTTTCCTGTTCTCTTCTGTGTGTTATTCAGAGGAGATTGAAATGACAATTTACTCACATTCAACATTATGACAGGGTACGGAGTTACCAACAAAAAACTTGTTGTTTCATCACTATTTTACTGTCCTTCCCTATTCTGATTCTGTGTGTTTTGTGTGGCTGATATGTAGGTCCCTATGTAGGCCTCTCTATGTCTTTGGCTACGATGCTTGCTTTTACAGGGACAAGCTAAAATTAAATGAGGCCTACCCTGACAAGTTTGTTCAGCTTGAATGAGAATATGATTGACTTTTCTCGTTAGCCTTGCCTCTTGACTGCTAGGCAACATCATGACTGAGTCTTCACATTGCTTCTGCAAATGCAACAGAAACTCAGGACACAGGTTTTGCATAGCGGGTTGCTGAGATTTTACCAAATTGTTCTTTACTTATCTACAACCCCTATCAGGAGCTGATGAAGTCATGGCAGCTTGTCACTGTTAATTGTGATGAAGGTGATGGTCTGACACTTTGTGACCTTCAGTTATGACTGCACTCATGGTTGTGTTTCCTTCAAATTGTTGCTTTGGAGATTTCTCCTGTGAAGATTTCTCTGCAATTTCATAATTTTTAATTTGTGTGACTGATATACTCCCAACTGAGTGTGCTTCAATGATGTTTTCATGTTTCCCTATGTGAGTAAGTGATGTTATGACTCCTAGGGTCAGCAATCAATAACTAACAAACAAATCCAATAAGTGAAGGAGTTCATATGTGTCAAGGATGTCTGGTGATTTCAGATTTTTGAAATAGAAGCATTTGCAATGTATCTGCTTGGAGATGTAGGTTGCAAATGGCACCTTGCATCAAGGGTCTTTTGCAAGACTTTTGAGCATTTTCGTTAGCTATGCACTTCATGATCTGTTGGAGTTCTCCTGTTCATTACTTTCACATAGGTGGCCCATATCAGAAAGTTGTCTGACAGCAGAGTAGCACAGAGGCAGATGTTGCCCTATCCAAAACCATTACAGAGGTTGTAGGTGGCTGTGTCCCAGGAAACATGTACCCTTGTTTTGATGGGTGAGTTTGTTCTCCATGAAACCATAATCAGAGCTCTTAGTGTTAAGTATGGCCTTAGGGTCTGGATACATGCAAGGCAGCCCTTCTGACATATCCCAGATAGAAGTTTAGTAAAATATTGGTGCTTTTTTACCATAATATCTGATGAACATGTATGGCTTTCTGTGAGATGGATTGATGCTTGACCAGCCAGGGGCTTTCGTTAAAAGTCTATAACCAACTAGCTTGTAAATATTCATGACAAATAGTCTCTGGCTGTTCATGCATAGAAGCAGTCCGTGAAAACACTTGTCATTGTCAATATGTTTGTTTATGGGATTTGGGAATGGTAGGAGAACATGACTGACTTCACATTGCCTACTGAGGTTGGCTTACACTTCCATTGCACATTGTTCTTGTCACCTTGAATGTCAACCAATGTCATGGTCAGTCTTCCTGTTGCTTACAGGATGCAGATTTTGTCCTGTGCAGTAGAAATACTCATGCTGCAAATGGCACATGTACAAAATTCACGCAGGTGTAATCCTGGGTGTCTTCCCTCTGAGAGTGGGACTTTTTTTGGGGCCTGTGAAATTGGTCTTCATCATAGAAGGTAATGTTACCTTCGATATAGGATCTGGTAGACTTTTGAAAATCTAGTCTTCTTTTTGCCTATGCCAATAGAGGATATTGCTGTGTTTCTTTCACTATCTGCACCTATATCCAGCGGAATGCTTATTCTTGATGTCTCTGTCATCAAAGTCTTCTTGGTGTCATGTCTCTGCTGTGAACTAGACCTGTTTTCTCAGTTAATGTCTTCTCTGATCTGTATTTGTATTGGCCTGTACAAATAGGAAAGTCAAGATCTAGTTGGAGTATTGTTGGCCTGGGTCAATGCCACGAGGCTACAACAAATCATTACTGATCGGACTGGGCTTCAAGATACTGGAGAACTTATTGTAGGAATTCCTGAGGGTCAAGAAGTGCATCTACTGCTTCCACCTGCCCTGGATCCATCTGTCACTCAAATCAAACTTGCAGGTGCCATTGAACTTGCTTGTGTGGACATGGCTAATGGGACAACCATCGAGCGTGACTACCAAGGAGTTGCGGTCATTGTGGCCTACACTCCTGTGGGATACAGCAACTGGGGTGTGTATCCTGTTCACATGCTGCAATATCTGACATTGATAAGTGTGCACTTCAGCTTGAGTACAGCATGGAGGCTGGCCCTCTCAGCCCAAAAAAAAGAAGTAACTTGATTGATTGCATTCTTGGCCTCTGTAGCATGTCTTTGCTAATAGCATGTACTTGTAGGAGATCCCTTAGTTTGTAGTATTGACAAGATACCTGGGCAAGCATCAACTTTATTGACCTACTATCATGTATACTGCTGTTTGACTTTGTGAATCAAATTTTGGCTGAAGCCACAACCCATTTCTTTTTTGTGCAAGCATCCAAGGCTTGCTGTACACTTTGTGAGAAATGAGATTTGAGATTTACTCAGATTGAACATGCAGATGTGAAGGCTTAAGTAACAATTTGCTGCTGATGGATGTAGGTTTGCTGGCCAAGATGAGAGAGCATGAAGCATTCAGGCCAGTGGCAACAATTCGCATTGTGATTATTGTGGCAATGATATCCATCCTCAGTGTGGGAATTGTTACTTCTCTTGTTCTTGCCAAGGTGTGGTCCTTTCTAGTGCCTCTGCTCCCTCTGGCTAACAGAAATCTATCACAATGATGAAGCAGTGGTTGCTTTGTTAAGTGTTATGCAGATGGCCCTTGACATATGGTGATATCAACCCTGAAATTGATATTTCAAGCATCATTAGGATTCCATTGTTTTAGGGGTGTTATTGGCTCCAGTGTGTGGAGAGGGTGATTTTCTATTTTTGTGCTCCATAATCACAGGATTAAATTTCCAGCTTTGCCAATGTTCTGTTTTTCTCTGTTTTTGCTGTGGGAAAGTTCTCTGTAAATAGGTAGGAAGCCCATTTTTTGAGGTGCATATGATGGGTTCTGACGCTTTCACTGACTGCTGTCTGTTGGATTGCTAATCAGCTTGTTACAGCTCCTATTATTGAACTTGGGAAAACGGCAGTGGCTATTGGTGGGGGTGACATGAATGCGAGGGTCAACATCGGGAGGGTTATTTTTTGGGACGAAATTGATGACTTGAGACAAATTTTCAATAGCATGGCTGAGGAAATTTCCTGTAGCCATCATGCAATGGAGCAGAAGGCAAGCTCATACAGGACCTTTCTTTGAATCATACTCCTGAACAATGAATAGGAAGAATGCTGAGGGGATTGCAGAATGGAATGGAAGAGACTGTACCCATGAGATTTTGGATGCTATTCTTTTTTGGCAATGGACGAGCACCCAGTTTGGACATTGCAAGCTTTCTCCCTTATCTTTGTGCTGTTTCTTTTTCATTGTTGAGTTTGCAGTACTTCTTTCCATTTTTTGGGCTGTCCTAGCTGTCATCCTTAGTGAATCTCTTCCTTAGTACTCTGGAATTGTGATGGAAACTCAGTACAGCAGTCTACTGTCATGCGCAACTCATCATCTCTGTCAGGAGCTGATGAGGTCAGCATTATGGCTGATCACTACCATGCATGATGCTGGTCCCTGGGCTAGTGAGTCTGTTGCTTTCTTATTAGTTCTTTGTGTTGTCTTTTTGTGTCTGAAAATGTTGAACTCAATGTCAGGTCATCTGATTTTCAGATTACTGAAAATTTGTTCGTATGGACTTGTCCTGAACTTATGAGACTGGTTGGTATATGTTCCTGCCTTCAGTTGGGAAGCAAAAGTAGAGACAGAGGGAGGGCACTGGGCAGTTTGTTATCAATCTGCATCCTGCTAAATATGCTGATGAAAGTTGCTATCTTTTTGCTCTTGTGAATTTGGGATGGTTATCAGCAGAAGACCAATTCATGAGATGCAATATGTGCTTCAGTGTGCAGAAGTCACAAGACGGACAGAGGATTTGGCTTTAGTAAATGAAGCTCTTAAGAAGGAGATTGAAGAACGGAAGCGAGTACAGGAGGAGCTGAAGAAAGCAAAGGATGCAGCTCAGCAGGCTGACAAAATGAAATCACAGTTTCTGGCAAATATGTCACATGAGATTCGGACACCTCTCAATGGAATCATTAACTGTACTGAGCTGTGTCTTGACACTCACACATCTCCAGAGCAGCAAGAATATCTTGACCTGGTTTGTCATCTATCAATATGAACTTGCAGATGTGTCCTGGAGGGTGTTGTCGGGATGGCCAAAGCAGTTGCAAACTTTGTCCTTGACGAATTCTGGATCATGTCATTCTCTGTGTTAAGAGTTTGCAAGTGGCTGCTGGGTTGATATCAATTCACAGTAGATGCTACTCACAGATTGTGGTTGCCAAGAGTTGGATGTGAATCATGATAGTGGTTTGTGGCTTTTGCACTTTGCCTATGGGCTGTCTGTATGCTTGAGTGGTTATAATACCTGATGATATTTCAAGAGTATGTCCAATTTCTACATGTTGGAGTGTTGTTGGGACCAAGTCTAGCTCCTAATGCTGCCATGGTTGGAGGGGAGCAGGTTCGATTTTCAGCTAAGCATTTGATGAGAATTATTACAGACATCTTAGATTTCAGTAAAATAGAAGCAGGGAAGCTGGAGATGGAGGATATTCAATTTTCTCTGTACGACCAGCTTGAACATGCTGTATCTGTTTTGGCTGCCCGTGCCAACAAGAAGGGATTAGAACTAGCATGCCAGGTTGACCAATCTGTGCCAGACCAGATCATTGGTGATCCAGGTCGACTGTTTCAAGTGTTTGTCAACCTTATTGGTACTGCCCCAACTTGCTGCAGCTGAGCTTCAGTTGAAATACATGGATGTCATGCCTATCAACATCTTCATTTCAGCTGTAGGATTGTTGCAATGCTGTTAGTCATCAGAGGCAGGTTTGGATGTAAGGAGATCAGGTAACCTTAAGATACAAAGCAGCTCAAATTCACCTCCTGAAATGTTTGTGGACAGCAAGTTGACTCTTGTGATTAAAATGGCTCAATACTCCAAGAGAAGATATCTAACTTCTTGACAGATGTAGTGGGATGAGTACTTGGAAGATCAGCACACCTCTGATACCATTACCTGTGAGATACAGGTGAGGTAAGGAGAGTTGTATCTAAAACGTTTACTAGACAGAGATTCACACTAGGAGCCCCATTGGTTTGATGCCACTTGGTCATCTATTCTCTTGCAGGCAACAGCATAAAATTCACTTCAGAAGGAGAAGTTATTGTATCAGCTTCTGTTCGGAGCAGGGATGATGAAAACATTGAACTCTTGTTCTCTGTGAGAGACACTGGTGGGTCCAGCAGGGCATATCTATCCTCAAGGGTGATCAGAATGCTTGTACTCATCATGCCCTGTGAATAGAGAGTAGGAAATCAAGGATATGTGCTTATTAGGTACTCTAATTTGGAAGCTTTTGTTCAGATAGTTGATGTCTTTCTAGTCACTGAAATGTTTTGCTACAGCTCCAAGTTTTGCAGACAATGGAATGGATCTTTGCCTTGATGTTGTCTTTAATGCCTGTTTCAATTTGGAAAGGACCTAAAATGCTGACTGTTGGACATTTTAGGGATTGGAATACCCAAGCACAAGCAGTCATTGTTGTTTCAAGCATTCTCCCAGGTGGAGTCCTCCACCACAAGGTATTTGACTGTCAATCAACCTTTACAGTGGAGCAAAGAGTGTGAAGGAGTCACATCATTTGGCCTCATCCTCTCTCAGTGTCAGCAGCATGATCTAGAAAATGTAGTCAATAGCCTGTCTACCAAAGAACAAACAACTTGCTGATTGTGGTAGGCTGAGAAAACAGTTATGTGTTTCGTGGTTGATGAAGGTTGTATGGAGGTACAGGCCTTGGGTTGGTTATCTCCTCAAAACTGGCTGCAGCAATGGGGGGAATGATGTGGGTGGAAAGTGAAGGCAAAGGCAGCACCTTCCACTTCACCGCCAATTTTCATATACCACCTGTTTGTGATCTTCCTTCTTCTCTCAATGTGGATAGGCTGAAGGATATTCCAGTGCTTGTTGTGGATGACAACAATACAAATCGAGCCATACTAGTTGATCTTTTGAAGGTTGACCCTTTCTATGACCCTTTCTATGTCACTTTCTGTAGTTATATCTTGTGTTTCTTATCTATCCTGCTGATTTTTTTTTGTTAGTATACATTCTCTTAAACTCTCTGCTTGCCTTTCCAACTTACTCCTACTCCCATGAGGTTCCCTTGGGACTCTGAAGCAGTCTCTTTTTCTCACTGCCTGTACATGTTGTTCCCCATGGTTCCTCAAAAGTGAGGCATTTTTTGGTGAAGATGAGCTATGGCACCACAGACTCTTATGCCAAAAGAAGCTGTCATGAAATGCTGCTGTTAAATACTTTCAATGTGAAATACTCCAGACAAGGAAGGCTCTTGCAACCAACCAAATTCAACTATTGATTTTTGGAGTGCTGATGGGTTGGCAGTTGTTTATTTGCTGCTGAATTGGTGCAGGTATGGGGCATGCTGTCAGTGGGGGTTGATGGGGTTGAAACTGCTAAGCATGCACTACAAGAAGCTGTAGGGGAAGATCGACAGTTCAGAGTACTCCTCTTGGATATGTGGCTTCACGGGGAGGATTCCTCAGACCTGGTTCATTTTCTTTATGAAAAACCCTGTATCTTGGGAACAACACCTCGATTTTCTGCCCATCATAAGAGTGACAGCGTCACCAGTATACAAGGTTTTGGTGATTTAGAGAATTCAAGCTCAGGCAGTGAAAATGATGAGGTATGCATCCAGGTCCAAAAAAGTAGAATCAGTATTGCCTTTTCACATTTGCTAGCAAGGAGGTTGCAATGTTTTCCTTTGTCCATGGCTCTAAACTTGAGAAGGAATTTGACTCTGGTGAGCAGGTCTTATTTGTATCACTGTTTATTTTCATTGACAATATGTTTGGGGCTAATTGGAAACTGTAGGTTGATCCAGAGGTCCCGGCCTCACTGAAATTGTCAATGGAGGGCCTGAGTTCATCAAAAAGAAAAATTGAAACTGCCCCTCCCATCAAATCTTCTCCTTCAGGATGCTCTGAACAAATGATCTCTCAAGTTGCCAGGGAGTCAAGTGTCAAAGCTCCTGATGGGGAACCTCTACAACCAAGAGTAGGGTATCTGGAAACTCCTTGTAGGGTGGGAAGTCCTGCTCCTGGTCAGCAGGGTCGTTCTTCTTCAAGGCCCACATCAGCAACTGGGCAGGTCCCCTCAGTTGTGATGCTCACTTCTGTGGATCACTCAGATGCATCAAAGTGAAGACTCTTAACGCTCTTTTGATGTCCTTCTGTTCAAAAAGCTGTAATCAAAGACATCAGCTCACTTCCTCTGCTGAAGCCTTCACTTGTACCTCTTTCAGATGCAGGCAGCTTGGAGTACAGGTGCACATATCAAAACCAATTAAACGATTTGTCCTTGTGCGAGCATTACATCTCACCTTGGGGATGTTGGATGCACAAACTGTGTCACAGGTAACTGTGCCATTGCATTTACCTTTCTAATTTCCAGTTGGTGGCAAGTGGCTTTGTGAACATCTTTGGAGGGCCATTGTTTGTGGACATCAGGATGAACTCTTGTAGGCAATCCAGCATGTGCAAGGTTATGACAATGATGTCTTGTCATGTTTGTTTTGATTTGGTCAAAATTGAGATAATTGTGAATTTCGAAGTGTTATTGTGGAGTTTTCTCTGCAATCTTGTAGATACATATATCTCAAATCTGTACCCATTCATTGTTGCATGCCTGACCAGGATTTTGTTTCTCCCAATGTGTTTTGAGCCAGGGAAAAGCAGTGAATGAGAATGCACAGGGACCTGGAAAAGGATTGCACATCCTAGTAGCTGAGGATAACATTGTGAATCAACGGGTAGCTGTCACACTTTTACAGAAGTGGGGTCATAGTACTGTGTTAGCCTGCAATGGTGCAGAAGCTGTTGAGAAATCAGCGGAGGAAAACTTTGATCTTATTTTGATGGATGTATGTACCTCTTCAAGCATCCTTACTCTAATCATTGTACAATCTGTTTGCATTTTGTCATCATTGCCTTTCAAAGGTGTTCTTGTGGGAAGCATGGTAACCCTCAATGGTAGTTACATTCTCTCTGATCAACATACATTCCAGTTCTGCTGCCAGCCTCAGGTTGTACTGTTGATTATTCTGTTGTGAATTTGTTGCAACCCAAGGCACCACAGGGAGACAGGTCTTTCAATGTGATTTGGTAAAAGTGCAAACTGTCCTTCTGGTTGAGCATTTGCAGCTGTGTGCTACATGAATCAAATGACATACCAGTTTCTAGGGTCATGTTGGGAGTTCCAAATTCTGTAGTTCCATTACCATGCTACAATTTCAATCTGATCTCCAAAACACCCTCTTGTTCACCCTATGCCTAATCCCAAGAGAAGGACAATGTTAATTTGTCCTGTTCCTGGCCCTTACTGATTATCATCCTGTTGTAACTCATCTGGTTCTATCACATGACTAATGACCGTGTGGGTCTTGATACTTCTATAATAAACATGTGGATTGTCCTGATTGTGAAAGGCGTTGTGTCACCTTGTTGTCCATCTATATACGTATGTAGTCCAGAATCTGATGGCTTCACATGTTGCCCACTGCAGGTGCAAATGCCAGTCTTAGATGGCTTCTGTGCAACAACTAGTATAAGGCAGATGGAGCAGAGCAGGCGATCAAGTCCAGATTCCATGGTGAGGTCAATGCCAATTGTTGCTATGACTGCTCATGCTATGTCTGGTGATGCAGAGCGCATTATCTCTGCAGGTATGGATGGTTATATCAGCAAACCACTGAATGCTAAGAAACTTCAAGAACTTCTCCAGTTGGTGGCAACTGGACAGCTACAGAAATCCCATTCATTTCAGCCACCGACTGGTGACAGATAACAGTAGCTTAAATGGGCTTCATACCTCTTTGTTTTGCAGCCATGCTCTGGGGCACCTTTCTCTCAAACTCATTAGAAAACAATAGGACAGCAGGAGCTTAAGAGTATATTGCCCCAAGCAGCATTCACTGACTTGGACTTGTTGAAAATTGACAGTCTTGCCTTACCATTGAAGCCACAATTGAACATTCAGGCCTGGGTGATACCTGCGATCATCTGCACAAGAAGAGACCAGGAAAAGATTGATCTCTGCAGCTGTTCTCAATTTGAGATCCCTGTGTATCAGTATCACAAATTATGCATGACCCTCTGCATGGGTTGCTCTGATAGGCATGGCCTTAATATTATCAAGTACTCTGTTGCAGCATCTTTGTAGAGAAGAATTGAGCCCTCAAAGCTGAAATAATAGTGTATAGTGGCACAGTACAGATTCTCTTGGAAATTATGATGATCTTTGTTGACAGCATTTCCTTTTGGGGAAAAGGTCCTCAAATGCAGCTTGGGATACTTAATGGTAACATTGTTGCCAGGGTATCAGCTGGACATAATGCTGGTGTATTGAAATTTAGTGTGATTATGTTGTGAACAACATAGGACATTAAAATACTTTGTCATGGGCAACACTCTGCCCATAGTTGCATTGTGATATCTTTGAGTCATAACAAGCAATTCCTTTCTAGGCTTCTCTATTGCTTGGGATCAACCATCCTGCCAAATTGGAATTGTCTTGATGTCCTCAAATTGTGATGGAAGTCTTTTGCTCGAGTTGGCAATAGGTTTCTTAAGTTCATAGCTTGTGGAATCAACTATAGTTCTGCGGAATCAGTTCCATCTTCAGGTATCTAGACCTGCGTCTTGAAGCGTACTCAGATATCATGTCAACCTTTGTTCTGTTTTACGTAGATGTGTAATCCATGTTGTACATGTAATTTCCCTGTTAGGATGCTTAATGTTGGTCAAATCCATAAATTAGCTTTTGAAAGATTTGAATTACAAGTAAAAGAAATGAGTAGATTGCAAATTCTTCTTTTGAGTTTAAAGTTTAAACTTCTTTTGAAGCAACCATTGCTTTCATACCTATACTAATCTTGTGACAGAAATTCAGTATGTGGGCTAATGTTTGACATTAAACCCTTCCCGTTAGGGGGAACTGATGGAGTGTGGAAATGTCATGGTAGGTGGTCAATAGTAAAGACCATGCATTCTGTCATTGAAGGTCCTTGAACATGTGAATGACTTTCATTGTCATTCAAACAGGTTCTCAATTTGGTCTTGTCTAATTGTTTCTATTAAAAATTGGGTGTTCTCTTTCTGGTAGCCTGATTGGTTGTTGTCATGTTTCTAAATCAGAAATCCATAACCTTATTATTGGTCATCTCTGCATTCTTTCAGGTTGATGGAAATTGTCAGTATTGAAATTCTCTTAGTACTGAGGAAGACAATCCATTGTGAACATTTTCCCCGGATTTTCTCATTTCTTTCCCACTAGAGTTACTTATGAACACCCATAGTTTGGAGCTAATGAAGTGTAGGCTAAGGACTGAGAACATGGCTGTTCTGGCAATCAGGGCTTGGTGAAAGGTGGGGAGCTGACCACAGGACACAAATTACCAGAATAGCCCTGTTCAATGTTTTTACCCAGCATAAAGATCTGGTAGAATTTTAAATCGCTGTGATTCATTTGAGAAGGAGATGAGGCACCTTAAACATAAGGTTCTTAAAAAAAAGTGAGGAAGCTCATGTGTAAGGTGCCATTCCCTGTTGAGGCGGAAAATTAACTCAGGGTGAGGTACCTCTCCACATACACTAGAAAAATTCTCTCAGTTCTTTACACAAGGGGGAATAGTGTCACCTAGACAATGAAGGTGATGGTCTAATACTTTGGCAGTGACACACAAAAGGTTATGATTGTTCTCATGCTTCTAATTTGGCTGGAACCAATAACTGTATTTTAAATGCGTTTTGTGGAGTTTGCTTGGCAATCTCGTTGATTTATTTTCTAGCAGTGTTTTCCTAAATGATGATTCATCCAAGCTTTGGACACAAATGAAGACAAAACACAAAGAAAATTACACTATTCCACTGAAGTTAAAACAATCATGTTTCAAACATGATATATGTGCAGGTGGATTGATTAAGGCCTTGATTATCATAGGTTTTTTGTCAGTATGCCTTTCCCAGTACTTCACCAACTATGTGAACCTGTCAGGAGTGGAGACTGAATAGTAATCCTCTCCAAGAAGGCCAAGGTTGAAGGAAGCTATGGATGGGAGCTAATTATGAAGCCTTCCTTGTACCTGAAATTGCATAATTATTATTCCATTATGGACATCTACAAAAACGATATTTGGGCCATTCACTGATCATGCATCTACAACCATGGTGAAGTACAGGATTTATAGCTCTAACTGTTTAGAGCATCAAACCAAGGTTTCTAAAATAAAACCTTAATCGTTCCTATTACCTATAACACATAAACCATTACATCCTTGAGGATTGTAACTGTCCCTTTCTATTTCAAATCAATCATGTTCTTCCAAAAGTAAAAAATCAACTGAAAGTTATTCTTCGTCCACCTCTTTGCTTTGCCTTACTACCTTACTTTCTTCTCAAAAAATGATACCCTTACACATTGTGCAACTGTACCTAGTTTCTTTTCATTATGCATGTTAAAGGGTTGGATTTAATGTCACATCATTTTGTCTCTTGTTGCAACACAAACAAATTTTAGTCAAGAAAGCAAGTTCAAGATCTTCCTTTCACCAACTTCCAAGTTGTAACCTGAAGTTTACACACCAAGAACATTTCATTATACATATTTTATATTTCCTAATATGTTTACTTGTGCATTATTATTTGTAAACATGACATCAAATTCTACTTATTTTAAACCGACCAAAAATGTATTGAAGAATCATTTTTCTTTTATTGTTAGTACAACAAATAAAACTGGGGCTCATCGGTGTTAATTGATCCTACAGTTAGAATACTCAATATCCCTGTCAGTTTCACCAGAATGTAAACTGTTCATAGAATTGCTATTCACATACAACTTACTTAAAAGAAGAATGTACACTTTCTTTTGTGCACAAAATTTGTAAAAACCATATGGTTGTTAATTACCTCTTACAGAACAGAAGATAACAGTTAATAGGAGTCCTCAAGTAGGAATGAGAAATAACACTGAATATTGCTGCGCTTGTGTATACTAACAGATAGCAGTATTGTGTATATTCATAGCTTGTAGCATGTCATGTCCAGGATGGAAAAAACCAAGTTCAAATTACATATGTCGCTTTGATTACCATAATTACCATATTCAATCAGGTTAGTTACTTTGCCAAAATTTCAGCACATTTCCAGAAGCATAAGTTCTTTTTTTTATGCTATCATATGCAAATATATATTCCTTTCATTTATTCCCACAATTGTGTTATAGATTGTCGCCATATGCAATTTCCGACAAAGAGTAGGATATAAAGGTGAAGGATGCAATTTTAAGGGATCTGGTAATTGAATTTCGGGCACATGTACACTTTGTACATGTTTTCACAGCCACCATTTGTTACCATCGTTGCTTTACTATTTTTTGTTCTGTGGTCTGTCCCCCACTACAAGTAGAGTAATAATGATAGCCGCAAACAGTGCCACATCCTCATAGTGGAAAAACATTCATTTCACTATCTAACACTCTATACATGCACCACAAATTTCCCTGCAAGTACTACTCTGCCATGTCCACCTACAGCCAAAAGACTTCCAACTGCCTGCCACATCATCCATATGGGGGGGGGCTCAGAGAAGCAAAAGAAGAATGCCAAGAAGAGAGAATATTAGTGAATGGAGGACATGGGCAAAAGACAACTGCCGCTGAGTTCTATGAATGAACAAAGATGACAGCCTCTACCCAATTGAACCTAATCAGTCCGCATGTCAGCATCAGGTGTAGATGACGTGTTGTCAGTGTCCATAGGATCAGGTACTGGCACTTCCCCAGCAGTCCCAGCATGTCCACTTGGTACATCTTTTGGTTCAGCAGGAGTTGAATCTGCAGTTGCAGCCGGTTTTGGGGGTGGTGGCCTTGGCTTTGTCATAACTGGTTTGCAAAACCTGCCCAAACAAAACAAAAATACACCTAAATCAGCTTTGGCTCTACAAATTAAGCGACAATGAAAGACAAACCTTCCTTCATAATTCTCACAATCACATATCATAACACCAAGAAGTCAACTGAGCAATCCTGTTCTTGCTTTCATCCTTAAGATTCAAAGCTACAGTCAATGTAAAAGCACTAACTTCTGCTCCTCACTCGACAATTCCCACTTGGATGAGGAAACTCTAAGTACCTATCAAGAAACTCGGTCTTCTTCTTGACATCAGAAGAGAGGAGGACCGGATTTGCAGATTTTGGAAGTGCATTTTGCTGTTGCTGTTTATCTTTGAACCACTCTTCTGCTTTGTTGCACTCGATGATCACCTGGTGCAATCAGGACAATAACATCTTAGAGATCTAGTCACAGCACAGGAATGTAAGAGTTAACATGACAAATAGAGACTTGAGAACAGACAACTTGAGTACCTTTTCTTTGTCAGCTGCATCAATATGATCATATTTGGCATCCTTGGATTGGGCAGCTTCACGGAAACTATTGATGCAGTAGTTCAGTTCGAGAATAGCAGGTCCTCGAAGCTCTTCTTCCTTCTGCCTCTGTTCTAATGGGTCACCAAGCTGCACACAACCATCCAGGAACTGCACGTAAGATATTCTGAACAATGCACACAGAGAGAAATGAAATGAAGGAGCCACTCTAAATATAACATTTCTTGTGAGTATCCCAAAACTCCATTTGCACGATTGAGGGAACCAAGACGAGGTCAAAGACTTTTCCAATTAAGTTAAGAAAAACTTCAAAATAAGGACTGAAGAACTGATGAAGAAGAAAACACTGAAAGGAATAACTAGAACAGAAAGAATAACAAAACTAGAAGCAGCACTAACAGAAGTGATAATCTCTCACTTGTTCAGTAACCATCTAGAGTAAAATGTATAATAGCAACAGCCAATTTAAAGAGCAGGGATCCTCAACCACACTTTCAATACCATATGCATCATCTACTGACCAAATAATTTACCTTTTTCAGTTCCCCAAGCTTGGCTACATAGACACTTTTGGTCTCATCTTCCCCATCCTCATACAGCCAGTCCTCAGTTTGTTGAAGCTTTGCAGATAATTCATCTCGTTCATGCTCCGTCACATACTCTTGCAGCTTGTCATAGAGCTGGTACCACACTCACATGAGAAACTAATGGATAGTATCTATACCTTGCTAAAAGGTCTATATTGACAAACTGATATTGAAGAAACAAGACTCCTGTACAAGATCAGGTAGATCTAACTATTTTAGGTAGTAGGTCCCATTCAAGTCAGCGTGTAGACATTCACACAATCTACATAACAATCAAGTTGACAGTCAAGACTTAGCAGTTAAAGGAAGTGGAAATAACTTCCACAGACCTGGAATGAAAACTAGCCAGCAGATATTAGAACTAGTGGACAGGAAGAAAAAGGGAACAGAACCTTATTCCGCATGTCATACACGTAAGCTTCGACTGCATTCTTTTTATCCTTGGTCTCTTCCATCACTCGATCCTGAAGTGCCATCTCATACTCCTTCTCTAAAGCCTTTTGCAATTCTGCATTTGGCAAGCCACCAGCCACTACCTCCGTGACAGGAACATCTGTCCGCTTTGTTTTCTTCTTCTTCACAACATCCACCTGCATAGCAACAGTCAAGCCTAAAAGGTGCAGAAATGTACTAACACGCTTTGCTTATCAAAGGCCTTTACAAAGATACTAACAAGAACTCTAGACTACTTTGAATTCCTCCAACATACTCAATGCAAGATACATCAAACCAAAGCATGAAATAACCATCACATTGCCAACTTGGACCAAAGGAATCCCAAATCTCTACATTGCCTCCAATACTGTGCTTAAAACACTTCCTGATGGGATAGTCTGCAGATAACAGGTATTTGATTCAAATGCAAGTCCATAATCCAACAAAAGGTGATCTGATCCATCTTGTGCAGCTCTGCTTTCTCCAAGACTGCACTGAGCTCAAAGTTCATGGGAACCCATTACCCTTCCATTCTTAACAAGGTTTAGAGACCTGCCCATAACAGATCAAGAATAGAGAGTAGACAGTATCATACCTTCATTGAATCCAACCCTGACTCCTGTTCTGCTGCAGATAAATCATTTTCGATACCTGGCTCATTAGCATCAGCATCATCCATCTTTACATCCTTTCCCTCTCCATTGCGGTGCACATCAGCACCAGGTATTTCCTTTGACTCTTTTGTAGCAGCTCTTGTAACAGGCACTTCCACCTCTTCCTCCTCAATGAGCTGCAAGGAAGCAAAATGACTGTTAGAAAACAGTTCAAGTCAAAGTACCTCACAACTATTCCAAATATGAGAAAATCCACTTACAGTTGCTGACTCGACTGAAACAATTCCATGCAGATTGAGACGAATCTTGACTTTGAGCTTTGCCTTCTCTCCTTTGGAAGGGGTGAAGGGACCAATCTGTTCACATTTCAAAACAAACCATAAGAGGTCATCGTGCATCTTCTCCTTACAAGAATCTGATCTCCACAAGTTCCAAAAGCAAACAACCTATTGATATCAAAATTCATTGAGACTTACTGAATACAGAACAAAGAGGAAAAATCAGTGTCAATGCAAAAGGCACAATCTGCAAATTTAAATCCCAGTGCACTACTAAAACTTTACAACAGGTGCCAGAACCAAGACTTAGAAGAGGATCTCAAACCCTGGAGATGCTGCCTACTATGCTAACAGAACATTGTTATCTCCACCCAGGAGGTAAATACTAATAGAAATCAAATAACCTTCATAGTGAGAGACCCTTATAGAACATATGACAAAGTTAACTAACAAGCAAGTCACATCCATGTCAAAAACAGATAGCAGTAAAGAACACATACAGTGAAGGTGCTGATCTTTGGAGCTGTAAGGGGGGGCAATTCACTGGTGTCCACATATAACACATCAATGGAGAACGTCCCTGATCTGTAGAATGTCAACATCTTGGTGCTTGGAATGGGGTTGCCCTTTACAAAGACTATACTATTCGGAGAGGCTTCTTCACCACCATCAGACTCAGGTGCAGACCCCTTCCATGACAGAGCAATCGGGAATGGAAAGGAGTCTTGTACCTGTAGAAAGAATGCCATGCAAACAACATCAGTGCAGAAGGGAAAAACCTCCAAAAAATAGCACAATATTTCCACATTCACAACTGGCAGTCAACCTCCCAGATAGATGTATGCAAAGAGCTAAAATCCAATTACCTCAAACTCCCGGACTCTGAAAGTTGGACTGAGCATGGCACACTGGAGTGCACAACCCCGGGCAATGCACTCACTGGCATTCAGTGTCCTGCTGGGCTCCTTTCCAAACACCGAAGAGAGAATTTTGAGTATGGCTGGAACTCGAGAGCCAGATCCAACGACCTCAACAGCATGGATCTTGTCCAAACTCAGATTAGACTCGGCCAATGCCTTTTCACAAGGTCCCTTCACACGCTCCAATATTGGTGCCGCTAGGGCCTCAAATTCATCTCGCTTAACAAAGCCCCTGACGTCCTTCTCATCCATCAAACACTCAATGTTGAGTGGTGCCTCAGGGTTGGCACTGAGTACCTTCTTCACCTTTTCGCAGGCAGCCCGAAGCCGCATGCTTGCGCGGGCATTTGTGTAGACGTCGATCTTGTACTCCCCCTTGAACTTCTCCGCGAAGTAATTGAACAAAACCTCATCAAAGTCGCGGCCGCCACAGCACCTGTCGAATGAATGTCCCAGGATCTTCAGCTGTCCTTTCTTAAAAGCGGCAACACAAACTTGCAAGCTCGCATGTCCGATATCAACGAAGACGACATTGATCGGGTCTACATCTGACAAATCGGTCTTGTATATTCCGTAAGCCAGTGCGGTGGCCGTAGTCTCGTGCATGAGGCGAAGCGGCCGCAGTCCAGCAATGGAAGCGGCATCAATATACGCCCGTCGCTGGAGCTCCGTGAAGTAGACAGGGATTCCAATTACACAGTCAACCACAGAAGCTCCCAGATTCTTTTCAGCGATAGTCTTCAGATTCGACAGAATCATCCCTAGAATCTGCGTCGGAGTGAAAGCTCTGCTCTCCCCCATGTACTGCACATGGATCAACGGTCCACCATCGGGTCCTTCCGTGACCGTGAACGGAAACAGCCGCAAATCTCTCTGCACCTCCGGATCCTGGAACTTGCGACCGATGAGACGCTTCACCTGCGACACCGTGTTCTTGGGGTTCATGGTGGCCGTGGCGGCGCCAGCAATGCCAAGAAACCGCTGCTTCTCCCCGAACGACACCAACGCTGGTGTCTCGCGTTTCGATTCATCGTTTAGCACCACATCTATGCCGCGCTGTCTCGCGACTCCCACTATGCAGTTCTCGTTACCTACGTCCAACCCTACCACACTCATTTTGCGCGGTCGATTTCCACCCTCCCCGCCCCCACTCTTTGCGTCTTCTAAACCTTTCCCCAACTCCTCCGATTCTTCTTACCACTCCCCAGCCTACAAAAAAACAAAAAACAATAACCCTATTTCTCCTCGATCCCACGACCAACTAACTGGCAAACAAACAAACAAAACAAACAAACAAAAGTTCTTCACTACTCGCTCGCGGGCGCGGTGTGTGTGCGTGTAGCTTCTTCCCACCTCCTAACTGTGACCATTTGCTTCCAAGCTTAAGTGCACGCACAACATTGCTTCGCCCCTTCCTCCCCCCCCTCTCCCCGTATTGCCTTTTGCATGGTACCCATACATAACCATACGACACACATGCACATGGCCATTCACCAAATGGAACACATAGACAGGGTCAAATGAAATGGCCAACCACAAGGAAGCTTCTGGATGCAGTACTGTTACACGAGATTTTGATGGTATGGAAATATGGAGGAAGCTTCTGGATTAGACAGATGGAGAAGCACATGGGAGGGAGGGAGGGAGGGATGGCATGGCATAGCATGGGATGGGATGGAATGGAATGCCATGGCTGCTTTCTCACGGGCCGTGGAAGGTTCTGGACTCGTCCAGAAAGAGGGGAGTCGGGGGGAAGGCGAGGGGGGGGAGGTGGGGGACGGGGGAACCGAACCCTAGAAGAAGGCGAAGCAAAATTGGCGGCATACGATGATGGAGGGAGGCGGGGATGGTCTGCGTAACCCGGATGGATGAATGAATGAACACCGAGTATGGATCATTACTTGCAGCAGCGACGAGAGAAGAGAAGGTTGGTTGTTCTCGTTGTTATTTCGTCATTTGCTGTAGAGGCTTAATCTCAGGATCATCATGCATACCAAATTTGTGTGGAATTTTGCACTTCCTCGTCATTTTGGTCATGACTCTGCTTCTTTTGCCACCGCGATGTGTATGACGCTTCTTATTTTGCCACCGAGAGACACGTACCTCTCCTCCCGCACCCCACCCCACCCCACTCCTTCTAACCAACCACTCAGCCTTCCTTTCTTTCTTGGGTTGAAATATACTACTTTTGTCTGCGTTAGGCTCTATGGCCATCCTTTTGCTCACTTGGGGAGGCCAGAGTTAACCTTGAATGAGCCCTCTCTTACACGAGTACCTTAGTGTTTTGGTGGCAATCAAATTATTTTATAAATATCGAATTTTTTTTGGTCTTTGCCTACAAAGGCCAGTGATATTGTGTTTAGATTCATTATAGAGTATTATAGTAGCTTAATGGATTTTGGCCCCTAGGTAATAATAATAGGTCTATTTTTGTATGAGGATGTTTGAAAGATCGTATTTTGGGCTTGTGTTGAAGCTTCTTGAGATTAGTTACAGAGTTATAATATCATGAAGGATTTTGGTCTCTTTTAGAGGATTTTTTGAAGATTATATTTTTGCATGGTGAAATATTTGAGTTTCCATCATTCTTCGTTTGCCTTAAGATACATTTTAATGTAAATGGCAAGGCCTTATCTCATGTAAAGACTAGTGTTGTGTGGGAATGTTGGTTTTTAATGTATCCTCAAATATGGACATATGTTTTTTTCTCAATTTATTTACCGGGTATCATGTATAAAGTCCTGGATATATGTAAGAAATACCCATGGTACTTTATATATCCATAATTTTGAATAAATTTTTTTTTCATATTTTCATACCCCTAGGTATGCATTTCGTTAACATATATTGATTTTTTAAAAATAAATTAAGATAAATAATATACCATATTTACACTGAATGGGTACATTTGGGTAAAAGTCATATGCACACTGAAAAATTGAAGTAGTCTTTTACTTTTCCTTAAAGGCCCAACCACTTTCTTTATGTGATGTTTGAATTCTTGATGTTTAAATTTGGAAATAAACTAGGGCTAAATGCCTTGCACACTAGTTGGTTTGAACCCATTACCTTAATTGAGTTCCTAGGCCCCACATACATGGGCTATACCAATGAACCATCACCCTTGGGGTGATCTTTAGAGGTTTTATATGTAAGTAAACCTTCATGGTGAAGTAAGTGGATTTTCTCATATTTGGAAAGTGAAATAATGTTCCATGAAGATAAATTATATAAATCCATTCATGATATCGTGATACCTTTACCATTTTAGCAACAAATTGTCGAATAATTAATTAAATTTGAAATCTTAACTTTGGCACTTGGTTTTTAATTCTGAATTTCTTGGCAAATAATGACTTTATAAAATAATAAACAAGGTTATCAATGTTATGGAACAATCTAGTGTGTTTAGATTACTTTAATTTTAAGTCATAAAGGTTTGTAATTCAAAACCTAACAGATAAACTTTTGATTTTAGTAAAATTTAGACACAAATAATAAATAATTTCTCAAAAGTTCAACCCAAAAATCAATTTTAAAATGCTGAAATGGTAAAGGTGCTATGCTAGGCTTTGCCAAACCATGAATAAAGGCCATGGGTGGGGGACATTCCCAAAATGCAAGGTTGGTCCTTGATTATTGTCCGCCCACCTTGAGCCTTTATCCTACACATAAACATAAGTAGATCACAAAGCAATAGGAGTGGGAGGGATTTTATGCCTCCTATTTAGGAAAAAAAGAAATCTTGCACTTATAAATAATATATATGCACACAAGACCCTTCTTTTTTAAATAGTAGGCATAAAATCTCACCTCCTAGGGTTTAGGGTTTAGGGTTGTAGGGGGCATATTTAAGAATATAATATGTTTTCCAAGTACATTAGGATGTTTCTTGTGTTTTCCATATGATGTTTTGAAGCAACCTTGTAAGAATTGGGGATTTTAGTAATGTTGGCAAGTTATGACATTGAAACCAATTGTGGTAATTGCTATATGTCTAGCCCTAGAGTTTGTGAATCCGGAGGTTTTGAATTTTGTTGGAACCACCCTTAAAACTTAACTAAGTTATTCACATTTGTTTTTCAAAATTGAATTAGAAACTAAATGGGGGTGTTGTCCCATTTTAAACATGTGTAGGTTTTCTAAGAATATAAGTATAATTTTATAATTAAAAAATAAGTTTATTTTACATTACAAGAAAATTATTGCTTTGATTGGTTGTATTTAATCAATATTAAATAAATTTTATTTTGAATTGTGTGCACTAGTAGAACAAACTAACATTGCACAAACTAATTTATTTAGTTATGCATAATAAAGATGAAACTACGCCTAGTCTCTCTTTAAAAAATTTATGAAAACAATCAAAATCAAAAGCTTTTAAAATCCAAAGAATTAGTCTCAAGATTAGACCAACAGTTCTCAAAAACAAAATAAAATAAAATTAGGACTTAAGTTTCCTTTTGAAAGCAAGAACCAAACAACTCTAGTTTTATTATACTACCAATGTATTCCAAAATGAAAAAACCTAACTAGTTTTGAAGAAAAAAATCCACATTAAAATACTAGCCAAGGTTTCATAGTTACAGGAAACAAATTATGGTTGATCGTCAAAATATTGGTTTTCACAAATTTAATAATATGTAGTTTTCAAATGCAATTATCATAAACCAATTATTGAAGTTAAATTTTTTTTACTTGACGTATTGAGATTTTAAATTTTTTTACTAATTATGAAAATTTCAATAAATAATTGATATTTTTAAATACACAAAAGACATATTCAAAAAATATATATGTCCATAATGTCATCCCATTCAAATGAACTTTCAAAGTTTTATAATCCCTCCATGAGGCCTACTTCCATTTCAATTAATCTTAATAAATCAAAAGGTGTTTTATAACCAATGTTAACATCATTTTGCCATTTTTTGCTTACAAATATCAACATTTATAAATTGTTTGATTATAAATGACATCTTTTCATATTTTGTTACAATATTAAAGGATTTTTTTTTACTTGGTTTCTTATTTTTGTATTTTGGATGATATTGTCAAATTGATGATTTAATTATTAGTGAACTTGATTAATTATTAGTGAATTCAATTAACTGTTGATGAACTCACCCATCTATATTCCCTTCCTCAAAAGGAAATGTGTCAGTGCTAGAGAAAAATCCCAAGATTCCCAAATACATTCCCACTTTGGGAGTTGGAAGTCTTGGGGTGTTATAAATCTTTGGATCAAAGTTAGTCCAAATTTTGCATTTGTTAGGTCATTGGAAAGGTCTTTTAAAAATAGAATAAATAGGGGTCACATTGTTGAAGTAGATATGTTAATAAAAAAATATGAAGGTTTGTAAGGTTACAATTAGGAATAAAATTGGCAAAATGACAATGATGCACCCTTACGTTTTTCAAGTCGCATTGGTGGTAACAAACAATATAACAAACTTGGGTTTAATAAACTTGGAATATTTGCAACATAGGTTTAACAACTAGCCAAGTTGTTAAACGCAAGTTTAGTGACTTGACTAATTATTAAATCCAATCTATAAAAAACAACCCAAGTTTTGTTATCATGTTAAATTTCCTTTATGCCTACTTTTACAATAGAATACAAACCTAGGTGGTGCTTGTACTAAATTCCTACAAATAGGGACATGTGAAAGGAGGTCTAGGTTCAATGTGAACTCACAATCATGTAAAATTGCACAAACTAAAAGAGAGGAAGTGGTTCTAATGCATTTGAAATTAAAATGCTACATAAACCACATATTTTTAATTTGCACTCACAAGACTCAACACAACTTGGACATGGGAGGAATCACCACCTTCATCCTTATAATAGACTCTATAGTTTCCTATGGGGCTATAATAAATTCTAAAATATTTTTGAAATTCCCTAAATGGGGCTTTCCAAAATTGTCAATTTATGAGCCTTGCAATTTTGGGGGTTTATAATTTTTTAATTCTATATACAAATCAAATTTTTTGAAAGGAAACCTGCAATTTTTGAAAAAAATATTCCAAGGATATGTATCAAGATTTTCAATCAAAGGTGATTTTGCCCTTGAAATTGTCATTTACATGACTAGGGATTGTTTTGTCAATTTGACTCCCAATCTTTTAAACAACCATTTAACTAAATGGCTACATATCTTTATTTTGGGAATGCAACCATTTTATTGTAATAATCACTACCAAAAAATGGTTTATTTAACTAAAACACTACATGTCAAAAAATATTTTTTCGCAACCATAAAAAAACCATAATCATTTTGGACTAGTTGATTTTGAAATGCCTACTAAAATCATGGTTATTTTGATGAATAGAACAATAGACCATTTGATTACTCAAATTATAATAATTTATTCTTCAATGATTTTCAACAATAATACACTACACCAAAACATGACATCATGATTGGTTGATTTTTACTAGGTTAATCGTTTATGCCATTTATAGTCGAATTGGACCCATCAATTATGCCATTTCTAATCATTTATGCCATGTGTAGTTGTATCAACCTAGTCATGGATGCCATGTGTTTGGCATAGTCATATTTTGTTATAAATATGTAGATAATAGATAAGTGTAAATAGTTAGGTTGTAAAAAGGTGTAAGCATTAGGTAATAGGCATTAGCTTAACCTTCCCAACCTACCTAGCTTAAATTAATTAGCTTACTAAGTTTAACCTATTTTAACATAAATTGCCTACCACCTACCTATTACATAGGAAAGTAATACATGGGTAGGTTATAATAATTAGGTCATCTAATTTAAATAGCCATTTTTTACACAAGAAGAAATATTGGGTTTTTTCACTATCACCCATTGCAACTACTTGTCCAATTTGACCATTATTTCACTTATTATCATCATGCAAAAATAACAAATGAAATTGTTTGCAAGTTATTTGTGCATAATTTCCATAGTGAAAACAACAATTGACTTCTTCACTAACACTGGATTTTTTCCTCCATGTTGAATTTTATAATAATGAAAATTTTCTTGACATGGAAAGTATCTCAACCTTAGACTCCTTCCAAAAGTGGTAAATTGTTTAATCATTCTTTTAACAACTTTTCAACTATTAACATCTAGCATAAGTTGAATAAAGGTTTGATAACAAATGGAGAATGTTATTTATAAGCTATACAAGAAATCACCATATTTTTTTTTTATAATTTCAAATTGTTGTTGTGGAAATTAAGGTAGCAATTAATTTTATTTACACATTGCATTATCATGGTTAGTGATTTTTGGGACATCTTTTCAACTATAAACAACGTACATGAGTTGAATTGTACATTTTTATCATGTTGAAACCATTGCTCATGGGTTACATTTTACATCTATCATAAATTAATAAAACCCATGCAATAAGTTATAAAAACCTCACATCTTTTGAACTTTCAACATTTGCACATGGCTTGAATCATTCATTTTGAATGTGATAAATTCATTACTATTTAATTACATATTGCATTCACTAAAAAAAAATTCAATGGATGTATATAAATTTGTTATGTTTCACATTTATATTTGAATTAAAGATTAAGTCAAAATGTTCATATATACAAAATATAAGGTCCATGTAGACCTTTATATTTTAAAAACTTAATGTTCAAACATAAATTTAAACTTATGTTTTTCATGTAGTTCAATCACCATTGGAAAAAATAATTAGTAAAAATGTTCATGATGACACAATAATAAAACCTTCTAAAAAAATCCTTAATTTATTTCCCCATTTTATTTCTTGATATGAAAAATATAAATGCTAGCTAGTTTTTTTTTTTTAATTAGGGTATATTATTATTTTTATTGTGATGATGATTTAACATTTTTTTTAGGCTCATTATGTTACAAGTTATGTCTAAGTATTTAGTGATGAAAATATTATGTTACAAGTTTATGTCTAAATATTCGATTCTTGCATTTCTTGCCCATTAAATTATTGTCATTGTGGGATCCCAAATAACAATTGAAAATATATTTTGTTTGCTTGGAATACTTACAAATTTGAAGAGATATCACTTGCAATCAAATAATTTGGATAATTTAATATTTATCAGCAAAAATTGGCCTAATGATCTTAGGGCGAGTTGTAATTCACACACTAGTTTGATAATTTTGGTGGAGTTTGATGCTACCTTGGAAAAATAATTAGAGGAGTATGAAGGGGAATTTGAAAGAAATTAAGTTTTGTACTTGTATTTTCATCTAGACGGCTTATTTGATTAAATTTGTTGTATCATGTTATTTGAAAGGCTTAAATATTTAATAGATATTTTGTTGTAGGATATTCTAATATTGAAATTTGACATAAGTTATTTATTAAAAATTGATATCCTTATAGAATATGTTAAATGAAATAAATTTTTAAAATAAAAAATAGAAATAGAAGACTAAATAACTTAAATCAATAGATATTGAAAAAATTTAATATCTACCCATCACTTGTTTCGACCCTTATAACATGATCATTAAAATTTATGACACCTCCAAAATTTGGGATTCCAAAAATGAGAATACAATTTGGAGTGACATACACCAAGGTTTACTAAATGTTATCAGGGTAAAAAGCTCTCAAGCCCACTTTAGCAATGGAATGCAAAAGCCTAAAACACGTTCCTTAACTCTTAAGAAAAAATAGAAAGAAAGGCAATGTCACAAATGACATCCCCAATGTCAAGACTAACATCATGTTTAACATTATCATTAGTATCATGCCCAATATCATCACTAGCACCATGGCAAACATCTTGTTTAACATAATTGTTAACATCACCACCAACAACATCATGGATGAAGTCATCCATGAATGTTCACCTTTCATCCATTGTATATTCATAGTGTACTTATGAACTTGCCCAAAAGGATTCCTTGAAATATTTTGATATATTTTGAAACATCTTGAGTTAATTTGAAATATTTTGAAAATTTTTTCTTTAAAAGTAGGTCCCCAATTGTGTATAAATAATAATTATTCCCTTCACATTACATTTGGTTTGTTCAACACCAATATAAGATTTGATTTTTGCACTATAACTTTGTTTGTTTCATATTTACATACATTTTAAAAATATCATTGAACATATGTATTGCACCTTTTGTGTTTTTATATTTGATCTCCATGTTTTGTTCTTGGACTTAAAATTAAACTTGCTTTTGTCATGGCATGTTTGTGTCCTTTGAAAATCCTTTTGTCTCGGAAGTTTTTGTGCCTATGATAATGTGTGTGAAAGTTTTGTGCTCTTTAAATCAAGTTTTTGATCATTTCAAAATACATAAACTAAACAAGATTGTAATTAATGCATTTGGAACCCATGTGGGTGCATCAACAAGCCATAGCTCTTATAGACTCCCAAGATTCAAAACAATCAAAACTTGGAAAAAGATGTAACTTTCTTCACCCTTTGTTGCATTGGCATTAAAGTGGCAAAAACATGGAAGTCCCGATTTTTGCCAAGTTATGATTCTCAAACTTCAATTTCTCAAACCTTTTCATTTATCATGTGTCATTATGTAAATTATTGATTTTTATGGTAATATACAAATGGCATAAAATTGTATATGTATGGTGAGTATTGGTTGATCGTTGACTTCATCCACATTGTAGACAATGTTTTATGTAACTGTTTTATGCAACTAGTTTTTAAAAGCAAATGTATTTTTCAACAAGAATATAATTGCAAATGGTAGTTGTATTTTTTAATTTTCCTTTGGTGCAATAATTCATAGCAATCTTAAATAGAACCCAAACTCAATGAACTAAAGGTCTAACTTGATTGATCTTCAAATTATAATTTAAGTGGTTGAATATTGTGACCTTAGTTTGGGGTCCACAACTAAACCTAAGAAAATTAAATAAGAAATGAATCACAAGAAACCTTTGGCATGAAAAGGCTCCAAATTTGGGCCATTTTTAAATCATTGGAAAGATCTTCAAAATTCATTACAATAAATCATGGTTTTTCAAACCATCCATTTTGATAATACGTGAAAACACATTCAAAGGAGCCACAAAAGACATCTGATGACAAATTTTGTCATAAAAAATAAGAGATTTTTTTTTTTGCCACTTGAAACCATGGTAATCATGGCACATTATTCATTTTTCACACACATGAATATCAAGAAATTAAAAATAAAAATCCATGTGATCCAATTTTAAGTTTTGGTTTAATTAAAAACTTTTAAAAGTGAAAAAAAATATCATTAAAAAAGGATATTTTTACAAAGGACTTTCAAAATACTCATATAATGAAGTAACTTGATGGTAATATGAGATGATAATAACTTAATAGACACTAAAAAAACATTCACAATTTCAAAATTTTGGAATTCTAAAACTTTGAAAATTCAAAGTATGTAGGGTAGAACGGCTAGTGTCAAAACTTCAAAAATGTTTTACCACATATAAATGGGGTACCTATAATGTACATGATGTATTGAACAAAGTTGTAGTTTATATTACATTAAATTCAACTTTAAAAATTAACATTTTTTGACATGATTTCAAATTATCATCATTTTTCAAGATGAAACATAAAATCTACAAGGAATTTATACTTTTTTACAAATTTATATTTATTAAAATATGATTTAGATAAAAATTGACTTATTGGGGAAATTTTAATAATTTTTCATAAGAAGTTGCAAAAAAACTCATTCAAAAAATCATTCATATGAAAAAGTTATTTTGGGAAAAAAAGACATGTAGGACTAATGTAAAGTAAAGCTTATGGGCTCCTTTGAGTGTGTTTTGACCCTTACCTCATTCATCTTGATTAGTAGAAATGTACAATTTGATTACAAACCCAATGCAAGATTAACGACCTTGATTTTTAATCGATCAAATTTATTAGTGTGACCATTTTTATCACTTATGAAATGGGACATCTAATCAAGTTGGATTCAAAAAATGATATCCCTATTCAAGATGGCCAATGGATTTCTAGTCATATGGGACATTTAAGATGTTGCATCAAAACATTGACATCCCTAGTAAAGATGTTGGATATGGGTTTTCTAATCAAATATTATTGTGCATTTATAAGGCCACTTTAGCTAGGCCACTACCTTAGTTATTTCTAGTTTGTGTCATCCAATTTTTGATTTCAAGAAAAAAAAATTTGATCCTAATTCTAATTTTTTTTTTAATGGAAATTCTAGTCTAGTTTTATATATTGTTTGTTAAGTTGTATTATCTACTTATAAAGTAATAACATATTTAAATGAAGCATCGCCTTCAATCTAGGTTATAATTCAATTTTGAAAAAAATTGATTAGTGAATTAAGTTCCAATGACAATTCTAACAAAATTTGAAACCTTTGGTTTTGAGACCTTAAAACTTGACTTCTAACTTGGACCTTAACCTACCTAAATCCCAAAACCTACCAACATTGGTTATTATAGGTCTAGGTTAAGCCATTGTCTAAATTAACTATTTAATGGTTGATAAGCTTCATTAGTAAGTTGACTAATTAGTTAGATTAGATGTAAGCCTAACACGAGAAGAAATCTTGGCACTATAAGAAATCACAATTTTTTAAAAGGCCAACTTCATCAAAACGTCCACACTAACCAAAGGGTAAGTCTAGTTTGATTAAAGGTTTGGGGCATGAAAACACATGTTACATTTGAGCAATACATTTGACTAAAGTGACATTTTTAACCAAGTGTCAAGCCAAAGATATCATCAAAATGGAAAAATATCCATCAAAATGGCCATGGTTTAGTCAAATTGGCCATATTGAATGGATAGAGTTTAGTGAAATTGACCATCTTGAATTGACCCTTAATCATATTGACCATTATGATTTGACACTTAATCAAATGAGCCTACTCATTTAATGATTTAACATATTTGTTAAACTTAGGTTACCTACTTAACCTAACATAACTAGTAGTTTACATTGGGCCTAAATTATGCATCTAACCTAACGTAACTAATAGGTTAGTAGGCTACTTGTTAGGTAATAGCCTAGCTAGGTAATTTAGCCTATACTTATCTAATAGGTTACCTAGGACGTAACCTAGGATTATTAAATAGCTTATAACTAAGTAGTGTAAGCCTTTTAGGTAGGTATCATAGGTGACTTAGGTTTATTAGGTAGACCTATTAGCCATGTAGGTAGCCTACTAGCCTAGGCCTACTAGAGGTATGTAGTTTAAACCTACTAAGTAAGTAACATAGGCCACCTAGGCTTAATATGTAGGTAGCTTATCCTACTAACTAAGTAAGTAACTTAGGCCACCTAAGCCTACTAGGTAGGTATCTTAACCTAGGCCATCGAGGTCTGGTAGTTACGTACTTAATGGAGGCCACTTAGGCTTACAAGGTAGGTACCTTAACTTAACTTAACCCATTTAAGCCTACTAGGTATGTAATCTAGCTTAGGCCATGCCACCTAGGCTTATAAAGTATGTAGTTTAGCCTAAGCTACCTAGGCCTCCTGGGTAGGTATGTAGTCGAACCTAGGCTTACTAGGTAGGTACGTAATGTAAAAAAATATTGAACATCAAAATAAAGGTTTGGCCCTTGTAAATCTTGCTTATATAATATGTATCCATGCTAGTATAAGGTGTTTTCATGCTACAATGTGAACAATTTTAGACAAATCTATGGGTGTCAAAAGTACATAATATCCTAACTTTATGCACAAGTTTAATGTTGCACTATTTGTTGTTGCAAACTAAGACCATGTCATTAAATTAGGTTAGAAATTTTTCATAATTCAAATGAATAGGTCAAGTTTATGGGTACCTTGCTCATTATGATGCCAAACCTAAAACTTGTATTATTGAAAATTTAATGTTAATCAAAATCCAATGAAGCTATTCAAAACCCAAATTTAGCTCTCAAGAGCCAATTAACATGGTGTCGACACATCACCACATGGATTTAACTTCTTTTTGTCCTATGTTCAAAGTTTAATGTGGATCCTACCTCCTAGCCCCACTAAGCATTTCGATTGTTTAAGCTTGCTTGAACTTTCTTGTAATTGTAGCCATCTTTCTTGACATATAGATTTATATTTTATTTTATTTAACATATTTTTCTTATTTTGGTTGTTTCATGCCATTTAACAATTTGGTTGTCATGAGATCAAAGAATTATGACAATTAGAAGAGGGAGGGTTTAGAGTGAAGACACAACTTTGGACACAAAACTTCAGGACTCAAAATGCAAAAACAATGAGTCTTTCACAAAGCTAAAGGCTAACATGGAGAGGTTTAAACAATCACCTCTAGAAAGAAATTTTGCATATTTTATGATGTTAGGTTTCAATGGTGTAAGGACTAATCATCAAAGGCTAAAGGATGGTAAGGATGTTGTTTCAAAGAAGCTTGTGGAAACCTTTGTCAATTTGACACTTTGATTAGGGTTCCAAGGTATAAAATGTTGTGATCCACAATTCAAAACAAAGGTGGAAAAAAAATTTGCCTTTATGTTATGGAAAAGTTGAAATGCCATATTCAAATTTGATTGCAAAAAAAATTGTGTTGGGGATTATAACACAAAAGTTGGGTAATATAATCAGGTGGCCTTCATTGAAAAAAAACAAGAATCAATGCTCACAGTATTTCAAGCGCATGGTAAATATGGAGGCTCCATGAAAGAAGTTCACAAGGCAAAAGGGTTTGATAATTGTGAAATGTGAATCTCAATTCAAAGTTGTATCTATGTGTAAAACTACAAAGTTTGAAGTCACTAAAACCGTTCGAACTATTGATGGACCTGCAATCTCCAAAGATTATAACTTAAAGCTTGTAGGTTAAATTCTTTAGTTGTAATTCGCTTCCATGGAGTTGAAAGGCTCCAAGTCAAAATTTGACTAACCCAAAAAGAAATATAAATACTTTTATTATGTCAAAATAATATGAATGATCATGGAATTGGTGCAAGCTTCTTTGATGGAAGGCATGGAAAAAATAAGGAGCTTAAAGGTTTTTAAAAAGTTGACAATAATTGATGTCAAATTTTATGATTGTTGTTGAATTATGATTTCCTAAGCCCAAGGAATCCTATGATTATTTTAGTCTATGTCAGAATTTGCAAGCATGTTAATACTAGTAGCACCATCACCTTTATCAACTATGGAAGTAGATATATGTGTGTGTGTGTTGCGTCCTTTGTTTGCAAAGCCAACAAAATGTTATGCACCTTTTTGAGATCCATACATATAAGCATTTTCCTTTATAAAGTAGTTTTATCGTTTGGTACATGTAGCCCACCCACTCTAATATGTATGTACGCTTTACATAATGGCACTTTTTACAAACAATATGAACCAAAAGGAAAAAAAAAAGTGGGGTGCACTAAGAGCAAAATTGGGTTTAAAGGAGATGGATTTTTAAAATTTTAAAAATAGGAGGATGTTTTATGGGTTACACTATTTTTCTTTTGGGGAGTAGCATCTTGCTTTCATAAAGAAGGGTAAAAGATCATCTTTACATCCCTACCTTTTGTGTGACCATGATGTCCATTATGACATTGGCCCCAATTTCTTGAAATTTTCATAATGTGTAGTTTGTATGTGTGGATTCTTATATTGTGATATCATTGTTCTTATATGTAGACATCTTTACCACCCTTGATGTGTTTTGATACACTTAAACAAAGTAATAAATCATGTGCCATTTCTCATTATAAGATCAGTGTTTCCTTTGAGTGTGTACAATAGTTTTAACTTCAAAAAATCTGACAAGGAATCTATGAAAAATTGTTTTTTTGAACATTGTGAGGATATTTAGTTGCATCAATTCAACTTGTGAAAGCAATTTGCATTGGTAAATTTCCCCAATGTGCGTACAAGTGCCTTTCAAACATACACAATCTTTATCTTCTTTGTTTGAACACCTTTGTTTACATAAAATGTTTCATCAATTTGCAAAATAATCTAATTGTTAATTTGTGTCTTATATACATTAAAAGCAAAATGTAACATAACACAATGCATTGTGTTTAGTGTTATACATTCATGGTAGTTTTTGGAACTCTACGTACACTATGTATAATTTCTTTTAGTCATTAACTAACATACTCCTTGCAATGTGGATTGATTTGAATATGTTATGTATTGCAATGCATCAATTTTTGAACCTTTAAATTAAACTTCATGTCTCAAATGACTAGCTTTCTACTATTTGTACTTTGATCAACATCAAAAGTTACAATTTCTATTCCTTATGCATTGTTTTTGTAAATGTTGATACATGTCATAAATTTGTAATGTAGTACAATGTAGTATTTATAATATTGTTGTATAACTTGTACATTTTATAATATCCATTGCAAACTTTTTTTTTTAAAAATTGTTGATTATGTGCAAGATGATCTTGTTTGAAAACATTTGTGGAGCCAACTTTTGTATGCATAAGGACTTCGAGTGTCGGGGAAATCAATCAAGTAGTTTACAAAAAAGCTTGTTGACAATAAGATGGTAGGTTCATGCAAGGGTAACCTTTCTCATGAATTGAATAAATTATTTTACATTTTAATGTTAAA
>Ga0116229_10001417_pt1 | contig 37512 bp, 33 predicted proteins | sample S1TSphgellanicum_3_FD_87313 | JGI IMG/M metagenome (GOLD analysis project Ga0116229, IMG submission 87313) | Host-associated microbial communities from peat moss isolated from Minnesota, USA - S1T2_Fc - Sphagnum magellanicum MG | ecosystem: Host-associated > Plants > Peat moss > Unclassified...
TAAAAAAAATTTTTTTGTTTTTGGTGTTTTTTTAAAAAAAAAAAAAAAAAAAAATATATATAAAGAACACCAAAAAAAAAAAAAAAAAAAAAAAACAAGAACTACTTGCATAGCCAGACCTCTATTGTTGTACCTGCATGATGTCACCAGTTAAAGTGCCCACAAACATGAACTCGTCTTTCTCGTCAATAATCTGCCACATCAAACCCAAGTTTTTCCAACATGGTCACTGACATTGTCTAGATTGTGAACTAATTAACAATCTTTACTTTCCTTGGCACTTTCAAAAAAACCCCTCTCTTTACTAGGCTGGGGGTGTGTGATGAGGAGCAGGAGCAGGAGGAGGAGGAGGAGGAGGAGGTCTCCCGGACAAATGAAATATTCACAAGACATTCTGCCTCAATGACATTCATCATCATGCATGCATATGCCCCACAAGGCCACAAAAAGAGAAAGATTTCTCAATATTGGGATGGAGCCTGACACTTTGCCTTAGAGTCTTAAGGAACTTTTTTTATCTTCCTGAATTTTTGATTGCTTGTTGAGAAATGCATCACTATCCCTGTTAAGTGGGACTTAAATGTGTAAGATAGGATGATCTGGGTCATACTCCACTCACAGCTCTTCTACTAGTTAGCCCTTGAGGTACTTACAAGCTACATACCACCAAATATTAACATTCACTCAAAGGTTGAGAAAGTACAAAATTGTGAGAAAATTGTTGAGGGAGGAGGAGGAGGAGGGGGTTACCACGCATTGATTAGTACGCTTTTTGCGGCCAACATCACATTGTTCAGGAATCAGTTTACGGCTTTTGTCATCCACACTCCAAACGCTAATTGTCCTCACTCCAGTAGTTACCAGAATGCTTCTTGTTTTGCTTGCCCATCTTAAAGCTATTGCACAATCAAGGGGTGTGGGACTTCCACACACAGCTTCACCTATATAGTCAGTGGTTTTTTCTTGCAGTTAGTTTTGCTTTAATAATATCATGAGTGTCATCTTGTGGCGCTTCATCTTGCAGGGGAATCATTTCCAGTGGTGTCAACTACAGCAAAGACTTGAGGTGACCAGCTATAGCTACATGAAAACACTCCTGTGCCATACTTGGGTATGAGAAACTTTCAAACATGATCAATCATTTGTTTGTCCTTCAGACAATTTCATGAGCCAGTGATTGTTTAAGAATATCCTGGAACCCCCAAGTGAAAAAAATTGTGAAAGTCTCTTGCCTGTTTTTGTTCGCCAAATGACTAGCTTACAATCATCTTGACCTCCACAAGATGCAAGCAATTCATCATCATACGAAAAATCCAGTCCTTGAATTTTCACCTGTATTAAACCCATCCTTTGGATTTTAAGGAAATGTGACATGTGATCACATATTGGCAAACATTGAAGCTTTCATGCAACACAGACAGGTCAGTTCCATACCTGTCTCTACATAGTAATCAATCATCCAGTCTTGAGAAGGAAGAGACTTCTATAACCCAAAGTCACATACCTTGTGAAGGATTAGCTTATGCAAAAGCTTTCGACCTGCATAATCCCACACAATGATGGGTGCAGAAAATCCCATTGGTGATACCTGCACTTCATCATTCACCAGAGAAGATGGGTTGGGTGAATGTCACTCAGAATTCCTAGCCATGTGGCCTGCGTCAAGTAAATCTCAGTACAACATTAACTGCTGCTAACATATTCTTAGTTTTAAGAAAGAATTATTTCACAGCTAATTCTGTACAGAGGACAAATGAAATTTGTGTGCTGGTAAAAAAGAGTTCAGCTATGGGTTCTTGCATTTGCTGTCAATCAATACCTAAGGATGTACAAAAGAGCTTCTCATGTGTTCTTTGATCGATGATCGGCCAAAAGTGAGTGATGTATTTTGTGAGTATTAGGCACTCAATTTGCAAGAAGGAGCATCTAAAGATATCATAGGATTTAGATCCTTTGACCTGCCCCTAGGTTTCACTCTGAGGTGAAGAATATCAGGGCGGACAGGGAGGAGAACAAAGGACCTGGCCACTGGCCAAATATTTGCCACTTCTCGACAACGTCACACATGAAACTCTGTTATTGTGACCTTGCAAAAATTCCTGCTTTGTCAAATCTTTCTGCACCACCACCCCAAACATTTGCATGTAACAACTAACCATCAGTTCTGCTGAATCAACCTTCACACTTGGTGGCATGATGATGACCCAGGTGCTCAAATCCTTTGCTGCATGTTCTTACCCAATCCAGAGATGATTGATGTGGGGCAAATTTAGTTACAGCTTATTTTTGCCCTCAATTCTTCTTCACAAACATGTCCACATTTCATTACAGAACATGGAAGTCTTTGCCTCAGGAGCTTAGAATCCCTTCCACCATTTGGAATGATTGATTGACCTAATGATCCATGTTGTAAAAAGGTTGAAATCCATGGGCAACAAAAAGCATCATGCAACCCTCAACCATTTGCAAGGTGGCCATGGACTTTTAAGCCTTAGTGGGCTGCTATTTCCTTGATACTTACAAATGGATGTGGTCAACAAGAGTAAAGGTTGGGTCCATACCCTGTCTCGCAGAACAATGGTGGTGCCAAGTGGGTATATGAGGGTCTTGTGATCGGGATGCAAGATCAGCCCTGTCCCTACTGTTCCTCCAAACCCTATGCAGGCTTGCAGTGGAAGAGGCCGCACCGCCATTTTCCACACAAACACTTGAGAGACTCAGCACAAAATTTGTCTGCTTTTGCAATAGATGCCTGTTAGCATGATTGGCATCCTCTTCATGTTATGGTGGACAGGGGAAGAAGAAGAAGAAGACTACATTCTGAAATAATGACCGAAAAGAGCTTGCTGCAACTCACAAGAAAAAAAAAACCATCCCCATTCCAAAACAACACATGGAGCACTTGACCTAACTTCCACATTTGCAATACAGATTGTACATGGTCCCGATCCTTTGCATAAATTGCCCTCAGTGCTTCTCATGGCATATCCTGCACCAAGGCCCTTTTGTCCATCACTTCACTGGAAGTAATGACAAATTCCACAACAATCCCATCAGAAGAAAAAACACACATCAAACAGTCTATGAGAATCTCATTTCCATGGGGTTGCAAAACCATCAGCAGCAAAATGCATGTACAACCTAATTACAACAGACCCATCACACACAATGTCAAGAAGGTAATTCCAGCAGTATTGGGTCAAACAAAAATCCATGTGCTGCTAACCAACTGCCCATGCTGTGTGATCACAGATTTAAATGCCAACTTGTAACATAAACTTGATCCATCTCACAAAAGACCTTACATACGACTAAGATCAAATTGAAATGAGGGTCCATCAAAAGGACTGGATGGGTGGGTGGGGAAGAGACTTGGAAGGCAGGGAGGAGGGAAGGAAGATCCACTGCAATAACAACAACGACAGATTGTTGTTATACAAAACAAAATGCAATTCTAAAGAAGTTATGGCAATTTAATGGCAGGCAGCTCTACCCATTCCTCAAAACTACTACTAAACTTAATTCAAGATTCTAGTTAACCAAGTTCAGTGATGGAATACGATTTTCTTTCAGGAACAGCTTGTACCTGAAACCATCAGCTTACATCTTGCCTTGCCACCATTCTTACTCCTTGATGTCGTGCCACCAACAAAGCTTAAACTTCCCCAAATGTGGTTGTTGTGCTAGCACCAACAAAGCCTAAAATTTCCCCAGATGTGGGTGTTGTGCAAGCACCAACAAAGCTTAAAACATCCCCAACAAATGTAGCCTTCATTGATTGATACAAAGGCTACATTTTGATGCTAAAACCACATGCATACAAATAAAAATTAAAAAAATTCCAAAGAGTTGAAAAAGATAAACTCCTTCTGAGCCTCATGCTTTAAAAGAATCATTAAACTTGAAACAGGACAGTTTGGCCAGAGACCTTATGAAATCTGTAATGTCCTGTGATAGGTGAAAACTGGTGGGTACCTCTCAGAATTCAAGAGGTACAAAGTTGCTCAATAGAATCATCATCCTCAATAGAACATATTGGCTCTAGTCATCAAATTGAGTGATCCGCTCCTTTTGTTTTGAATAGAAATGGGATTATCAATTAGTAGAAGTGGGTATAGGGTGAGTCAGGTAGAAGTGAAACACCTCAATTAGTGTGAGGAAAGGAGGATGAGGTAAGGATCATTTAGCTTTGTTGGCTCTATCCTAGAGAGGGCAAAGATTACTCAACTCCTGAAATGGAATAAGACCTTTAAGGATGAACTGTGGTGTGTGGATTGCAAAATAGACGTTTCATTTTCAAGATTTTGACATGTAACTTGATTTAAATTTTTTAATGTAACGAAACAAGTTTTGCAAACTACAATGTGATCATACATGTGTGCAAATCACAAATTGTGATATCATCGAAAAGAGTCCAGGTTTTCCAAAATCGATTGCGATTCTTGAGAGAACAATTATACAACTTTGTCAAGAGTTCAATATACACAATAGTCCACATTCCTACAAGATGTTTCATTTGTTTCCATTTTTACAAGATGTAAAAAACTAGACAGTTTGCTAAACCCTAAACCAATGCTGGTCATCGGATCATATCATTGTATTTTGCACAAACAGAAGAACATTTGACTTGGTACGATTGCTAGTGTAGTTTGGGGTTTTTTTTTTTTTTTTTTTGGCCTCATAAAGATGCAGGGAAGAGTTTTTGATGCCTATCAATGTTGGAAGGAGCTACATAGTTAGAATGTTAAAAAAAAAGGAACATTACACATATGATCATATATTGTTGAAGAAAAAAAAATTAGTTTTAAAACACAATGCATAATGCTTAAGTTACAAGCATGGATCCAACCATATTTTAAAGGTTTTGATTTAAATCCATGTATCGATCCTACACCCATCTTGTCATTTGTTCCTCTACTTGCAAATATCAATCATATACGAAGTACTTGTCATGCACTTTGGATTTTTGAATGTCATGGTGAAGAATAATGTTCAAAAAAATTGAAGGGATGTAAAACTTTGCATAAAACCACATGGGGAAGGCTATTTACAACACCATCAACTTTTTATTTTTTGCAAGTTGTTTATGTTCTTCCTTCATTTTGGTTATACCTACATTTTGATGTGCAAATTTTGGCATAAGTTTTTTTCGCACTAAGCGAACGAACCAAATAATTGAACATTATGTTCCTTTGTGTGAAAAACAATAGTAAAAAAAAATGAGGGATATCAAATTTCATAAATAGAAATTACGAGGTGTTGAAGATTGAGCAGAAAATTCGAGGGATTTGACTCTAGAAACTATTATGTTTTGGTCATATGTTAAGTTGGTTGTTACATCATCACTAACATAACAACCTTCGACATTGCTACATACAATTTCATCACAAATAGTAAATTTATTTTAAGTAATCATAGAAAAAATTTACATAATGAAAATTTTACAACATTATGTGTTAATGAAGAATTTTCCATTTACATGTGAGCCTCTCACAATGAGTATTTTTTTTATACACATATCGATCCAGCTTCTAGTTGGAACCTTTTGGTTTTTACTTGATAAACATGGAACATCATCCATGTAACATTATTTGCTAACACAAACAACATTTGCAAAGTTTTTTTTGTACCATAATGTCACAAAGCAAAGATGTTTATGACCAAAGCTTTTCTACATAAAAAATGCATACAATAAAATTTATGAAACCAAGGAGGACTAGTACCTATAGTGTTGTAGTACTTTAATGTACTTAAGCCCACTTGTGTTGGATCATTCAAACCATAGATACATAGTCCACATGTACACATTCCACTTGCCATCTAACATGATAAAGATGTTTTAATCAACTTTTGAAGTAAGATTTAATTCATGTACACAACACTATTGATTAAAAAACAATTTGGTGTTTTATTTTATAAAATATTATCAATCCCAAACCAATAAGGTATTAGAGACATGGAAGAATACCTCTTTCATCTTCTTTTCCATGAATCTCAATTCGTCATTTATAATTATGTCATGATTATTAGTTGATTGAATTTTGAATTTTTCTATGATATGTTCAATGCATTGATTATTGAATTTCAACTCATAGAGATGGTCATTTATGTTCTCCAACATACATAGTATGTTTTATGCATCCTTTGTCATTATGTGTTCCATTGTTGCAAGATCGGGATTTTTAATTATTTAACAAATGAATGCGTGGTTTATTCAAATGTAGAACAAATGTTTTCATGACATAATCATTATCAATGTCATCATCATTCGATATGAAAAATCAAGAGAAAGAAAAAAGAACATAGACGTATATATAAGAAGCAAGAAGCACGATAACAAAAACTCTTATTGAATTATTAGTAAGCACGAAGTAAGCAACCAATCACTTCCATAACGTCTTTTTTTTAATGGGACCACATGACACACATTAATGGCAAAAAGAGGAATGGATTTTATAATTTTATGGGTCATCAAGGAGCACTGGGGTGGGAGAGTGAACATTTTAGATTATGAATACACTAGTTTTTTTCTGCCTTTGAAAGTTTTCTCACTTGGGGGTGGTCCCAATGTGCATTATCTTTGCAATGGGTATATCTCAAAGGTTGTGTTCTAAGATGAAATTTCACTCCCAAATACTCACTTGATCATTTTGATGATTATTTCATACAACATCCTTTAAATACTTAATGTGGGTTGGTTAGTAAAACTTTGCTCCCTTCCTCTTCTTTCTTATTGTATGATTTAAGCAAACCCACCAGACCAATGATTTGCAAATTTGCTATTGCATCTAGATGATTGAAACTCATACGGAGGAAAAGTAGAAAACTTTATATACTTTAATTTTTATTTATTTAATTTTTTGGGGGCTTTCTTATGGTATAGTTAAAAGAAGCTTCCAAAGTACGTATACATGCTGCTATCTCTATGGTAGATTGTTTTTATTATTATATGCAAGGTATGGGTTAAGAGAAAAACAAGGCGCCGACAATGCATGGGCCCTACTTTAGTACATATGATTGGATAAATGTGTTCAAGTAGACGGGGGCACAAATTGAGGTATAAAGTTTGGCAATTTAAATGTGAAGTATATAGGTTTATGATCAATCCAATACATTTGTGTTGATCCAAAATAAGATTGTTGTGTTCGTGCATTAGTCCATATGTGATCTAGATGATTATCATAAATAGTTGTGGGTTTATAAAATATTATTTTAAAATGATATTGAGTCATAAACGTTTGTGGAATTGTTGATACAAATGTTTTGGTTAACATGTTTACATTAAAATATCCTATCATTATAGTTGGGCAATCTGAAAGCATTTAAAAGTAATTAAATAATGTAGAAGTGAAGTGTTGTATCGACATTTTTGGCGGTTTGTAAATTTCAACTATTTGCAATGTTTTGTGTGTAGTTTTGTAAAAAGATTCAACACGTTGGTTTCTTGTAACAAATGATTATAATAAAAACAAATGTTTTTCATAAAATATCATTGTTCCATGTTCGTCATAACAAGATAAAATATTGAATTTGTTTGATAATGCATCGTCAACTTGTTGATTCATATTAATATTTCTATTTTTGTTTCATGTAAACAAAGGATGTGGAATGTGAGTAAATTTGGATATGCCAAAACATTTTTATTGTGTAGTTTTAAAGAACAAATATTTAAAGAGGTATAAGTTTTTTTTTGTTTGATAAATTTTAAGCAAAATTATTGATAATTTGTATTGTGTGTTTGTTTTGAAATGAAACATTTCTTCTTGTACAATGTGGTTTATTTGAAACTTTTTATTCAATAATGGAGAAAAGAGATATAAATGGTTTTTGGAATAAATTCTAAACAATGTTGTATGTTAAACCATGTTTTGTTACACTAGTTGAATAAAATGCTAAATGATCAAGAGTTAAATCTTGTGCATGATGGATGGTGCACACTACAATTAGCTGCATTGGAAATTGGATTATAATGTTGATATGAGAAGGATTACCACCTATGTGTATTTCAATTATTTTTCGTTCTATTAGTGTCCAATTCTTGGTGATTGTTGGGAATTTCTCATATATATATATATATATATATATATATTTGTTCTAGTATTCAATCCAATTCAGGGATTATGAAAATCTATCCATATGATTGGTTTAGAAATAATTTATGTGTAGTTTTGAAAAGTTCCATTTGTGCCATTTACAAAGCTAGGGTGAATGCATGGTAAGGTGTATCATTTATGGAGTCACATTCATATTTTTATAGGGTACCTTTTGTTTACATGGATGTGGTGATAAATGGATGGTTCAATTTTTAAATTGATAATTGATTTTAAATTCATGACTTGATTATGAAACTAATTTTATTTTATTTTTTGAAAATGTTACCTCTATTGTTAATAATGGGCTTTTGAAAGGAGAACATATGGATTGGTTTCCTAATTGCAATGGTATAATATCAGTATATTCATAATATATTTCAATTTAATTGATTTTTAGTGACTAAATATATGTTGAAGAATGGAATAAATAACATATATATGGGACCATTTTCTTGAAAACCTTAACAAACATGTTTTTATGGAATTTAAAAAGGTTAGAATTATAATTTAAAAATTATAATGCATAAAAAGTAACCATGTTTTTAGCAAACTTTTTATGGATGTAATTTAAAAAAAATTATAATTAAAAATTATAATGCACTTGTTTTATAACTCATAATCTATTATTGATGAAAGTTAACATTTTGTTTGCTACCAAAGAAATTTCATCTATAATTAATAAACGAAGTTGCTGATATGTTTTGATTAAATTATCTCATCTTTCATTTATAAGTGCTTTTAATTTGGTTAAGTTTTTATTTAATGTATATTAATGTAGAGTGTATTGTTGTTTCATTAATATTAAATGTTGCCTTTCTTGTAGGAGCTAATTTCATGATTTTGGGTTTCAAAGGATCTACATTTATAATTTGTTTTATATAATATTGTAACATGTTTTGTATAATACACATAAATGTAAATATTTTTCCAGTTTTTACACCTCTTGTCAAAAAAATGTGTAATGGTTTATTAGGTTGTTTAGTTTTTTTATACAAAATATCATCAACAATAGCCATTTGTTTGTTATTGAGTTGTTTCATATGAAATGCAAAATTTTCATATGGGATTAATTCATTGATTTGTTACAAGATGTCATGTCTAGATGATGCATTTTTTCATTTTTCATTTTGGATTGTTTGTTATGTTCAATGATAAATCATAATGCTCGACTTGATTAATGTTGGTGAATATTACATTCTTCTGCAAGTTTTTTGTATTAGTCTTTGTGTCATTCAATAAAAGATTTTCCCATTTATTTTTTTGGTGCATTTTTTTATATTTTTAAACTTTTGATTATAAAGCATCCCATTCACCTTATGTTTGTTTGTAGTATTAAATTTGCATACAATTTTTTTTTGAGTTTTTTCAATATTATCCTTTTCAAGTGTGTATGCATCTTTCCATGTTGTTTGATTATTTTTTATTTTTAATTCTGATTTATTAAAAGGTTTAAATAGCGACAATAATTCCTTATAATGATTTTCAAGATCTTGGTACAAATTGAATGAAACTCAATGAATTATTTTACTATTGCTGTGATTTTACATGTTTTAGAGTCGTAATTTGCTACAAATTTTGCCAAACATATGTCATGCAATGAAGATTGAAAATTTTTATATTTATCAATCAATGAGTTAGAATATTAGGTGAATCTCAAGGTAAGGTTTGTAAGATTTTTTGTGGTAATAACACAAATGCTCTATCTTGTTCTTCAAATGTGTTTGTGAATTGAAATGATCTTGTTGAATGGTAAAAATGTTTGATAACATTATATGTATTGCTTGTTGACCAAAGATTTGTTGTGCATTTAAGAATGCATTATCCAAATTTTTAATGCATTTAGATGCTTGAGTTTGTTCATGTTTACATTTGTTTAATATCGAATGCATTTCTTGGTCAACAATTTTGTTTACTTTTCTTAAATAGGAAGTATAATAAGATGGTGCTGCATATGGATCCAAAATGAATTGTGCATCTATATTTGCTTTCTACAATGGTTTGGTGTGTTTGTCAAATACATTTGTTTTTATGTCTTTAAGGTTGCATTTGAAAAACAATGTGGGTTTTTGTAAAGTACATCTTAATGCAATTTTTTTAAAAACCTAATTTTAAATTTGTTAAAAATTTATCAAAAGAAATGTCTTCACCTACCATATTTATAAGTGTTTTGAAAATGTGTCTAATTATTTGACAAAGAGTTAAAGTACAATCTTGTTTTTCTAAAGGTAATAATATTTTTGGACGTTGCATTCCAGTGTTAGGATATTAAATCAACAAATGGGTTGGCATTTCTTTCTACATGTTTGTGTTGATGGAGTTGTATAGTACAAAGTTCTTCTTTTAAAATTATTTGATCAATTATTAAATATTTACCTACAATTTTTTTGATAGGTTCATTTGAATTGATATCAAAATGTGGAGCATTCTCTATCATAATAATCCATAGTCATGAGGTAACTTGCTTGCTTGAAATTTGGTGACCAAAAAAAATGTTTTCCTTTATCAAATAGAATTTTTGTGTTTTTAAGAAGTTTGTGAAAACTATTTATTTTATGTTCATAATAACACACATATGTAATTGGATAATTTCTTCCAAGATCTTTAATGTTTAATGTATCAACATTGTTTGATATTTTATTTTTAATTATGTCTTCATCACATTATTTTAAAAATGTTGTTGTAAATATTGATCAACTATTGATACTTGTAGTGAATGTCACAAAGAATATGAGAGGTCTTAATTGTCTAATCATTGCAAAAACATTTATTCTTGAAAATCTAAATAATATAGAGATGTTTTTATTTTCTCTTTAAATTTTTTATAACGTAAATCATATTTTAATATTTTATTTAAATTTATAATATTTGACACACCATTATTGTAAGTGTACAATCCAACAATTTTTCTTTTTGAATATGACCCAATAGAATAAAATGAATTAAAGTTTTGATGATTTAAAAAATACGTCTATGAATGATTAGCAAATTTCTTGTTAGTGTTAATTAATTTTGCTCGGACTATTTTTCAATATGAACATGTCAAGGATGGTCTTGCATGACCAAAAAAAGTGTAAGGAAGTTATATTCTTTAAAATGTGTCATGAAACAATCTTAATGGTCAAAGACCTTCACCTGGAGTAATTGTTATAGACTTATCATTATCATCTATAATTTGTTCAACATTTAAGACATTTCGTACTAATTTATCAATATAATCATTATTTGTGATTTCTTCAAATTTTTTTCTCATATGTGTTTTAAGAACTTCTTCAAATAAGTATGGTATCCATTAATTTATTTGACATGCATTTGCAAATCTCCTAGATTATGCCAATCTCATCTTATTGACACATTTATATCAACATACAAAGGAGTCTTGCAAATTTCTTGTAGCATTTTCATTACTATGTTTGGACACACATAACTTGACATGTATATAGACTTATATTTTAATATTCTTTTGAGAAAAATAACAATTGTAGAATCATCATAATGGCATTCACAATAATACAAATTGTACAAGATCTAAATTTGTTGGCACATTTCCAACATTCCCATGCAAGTTGTATTGATCATGTTCTTTTAATTGAAAGATTTGAGCAAATGCAAGATGAGGTGCTATTACACATTCTTATATTGTATGAAGCATTGAAACAAATGCATGCTAGACTTATTGTTTATAATATGTTCTTGCAATGTTAAATCCAATGAGTTGTTGGATTGAATTTTTTTTGACAATATGTACAAATCTTTTTATTTATTTATCTAGGTTCAGATTTTCGAATAAAGGAGAAATGGTTTTAAAATGTGAAGTAGAGGCTCGACACATATTGGAAATCGAAACATAGTCTTTGACAACAATGACATACATATTTTTGCAATGTCTTCAATATGTTTTTCGTATTTAATTATGTTTTGATTTTCAAATTTTGATTTATCTTCCATTCTTGAATCATTTGTAAATGCACCTTGTTTTGATGAAATAGTTTCATGTAGTTGTTTTGTTATTCAACTAATGAAATGATTATTTGAAGAACTATTGTTTTCTTGTTTCTTGCACATATTATCACCTTCTTTTATATTAGAAGAATTTTGCATACCTTGCTTTAGAACATTTGTGTTTTGCATTACAAGACTAGTGTTTTCCATAAATTCTTTATGTTGTTTTAGTACATTACAATGCAGGAACCACATAATGCAAAGGAACTATTCAACATGTCAGAAGAGCTTGGGAGTAAGGGAAGAAGGTTCTTGACAGGAAGGAAGACCTTAATAGTATGAAGGAAACGGGATTCAATCACACAGAGGAGCTGGAACAACATGAAGTAAGAGCTCAACAAGAAAAGGGGAAGGTGTTCAAAATGAGGGAAGAATTTTAAAGTCATCAAATCAAAGAGGTTCAATGCAAGCCTAACCTCCACTTATGACGTAAAGCATATAAAAGAATATTTCAATTGATTTTAGTTCCTCATTCCCAAGTTCAAATGGTTGAAATATGGCTAAATAGGCAAATTCATACTAGATTTTTGTGCTTGAGACTGTAAAGAAGCTCAGTTCTATAGATTACATAAGAACTGCATAGTGCCACCACCTGGGTTAGATGTAATTCTGGATAGTGAATGCAATCAAAAACAGTCCTGTTTCTAGTCTGAATAGCAAAAAGGAAGAAAGTAGTGTGAGATGGCACAAAATTCAATAGTTGCATTACTCTCAAGCACATGTGCTGAAATGCACAATGGGGACTACCCTGATCTTGTGTTATGGACAGACTTTCCAATCCCAGAAACCAATTAAGTGCTTTCAAATTCATAGGATAACTACTAACCATTAGAGCAGCTCATGGTCTATTGACCCATGTTCATCCATGTTGTCTTGGCTGTGTCAGCTCGGTTCAGCTACAAGTTCTCTTCCAAGAGCTGACTTTGATCTTGTCATGTTTTTGTTGTTGGCTGCACATGCCTGAGAAGCCCCTGAGGTCCTCTGATGTAAGTGTGTGTTGTAATTGGAAATAGCCCAAACCACTCTGCCACTTGATGCCGACCGGGTTCTGCTACCCACATTCTGTGGTGCCACATTTGGAGTTACTGGTACACTGGTTGAAATTCTGGGCTTGATGATGCCTGGGGCTGCACTTGAAGTGCTCATGACTGAGGGAAGAGATTCATTTGGTGAGCTGGACCTGCATCTTTTTGGCCAGTGAATCCAACTTTGCTTCAAGCATTTGTTGTTTGCAGTTTTCTTGTGCAATGTCTCATATTTGACTGGTGGGCAATAACTGGTTTGGCAACTCCCTTGAGTATGGATCAACTCCCTGGAAAAGCTTTGCAAAAGTTGGGGTTGAGAAAATCTGGAGGATTATCTGTCTATGCTGGGTTGTGCTATAGCCTGCAGTTAAAAATGACACATCATCTAGGCAATGGAGTGTGAGCACCAAAACCCATACAAAAGTAAACAAAGTCTTCATGCTTGCTGTAGTCTTGTGTGGCCAAGGAGTTGGCAAAGGACTCCATTCTCAATTGGACTAAGGCAGAGATATTCAAAAGGACTAGAGGAAGAGGATGAAAAAGAAAGACATATTGATGACAATATATGATGAATTGCAGAAGGCTGTTTTCCTAGAATGCTGGGTGAAACAGGAGAAAAGATAGACTCTGCTTCCAACTCCTGCAGGTTGCAATAAAGCTTGGTGTTGGAAGAACCATCCAAGTATGGGGGCAAGTCTAAAAAGTCAAAAGCTGGCAAATCATCAGACTGCCACATTGGAACTTGGTTTTGAGCCCCCAAAAATCCAGGCTCATGATCAGATCCCTCTATTTCCTCTCTTTTGGTCCCGTCTTTGTTAGCAAGGTCTAAAGTGTCTTAAAAAAGGGATGCAAAGTTGGATGTCTCTTGGGCGTGGTTTGCAAGCAGCCAGTGTGGTTAAGATAGGAGCAACAATCTGAGTCTATCCACAAAGATGATCTCAAATAGGCCTTCATGGTCTAGCAGAGCTAATAAAAAGTGCATACATACATTACCTCCCCTGCCTTCATGCCTAAATCCAAGGACAAAAATAAAGGACAAGAGGTTCGAAAATGCTGGGTCCACATATGTTGCAGCTATCTAGTAAAATAGATCTTTTCATTAAGACAGAACTAAATCCATTTAACAATTCAAGAAAGAAGAGATCAAATCGCATACCTGTAGATTGGTTGGCTTGGCCATTTCTGTAATGCACAAAATGCATAGCTGTCTCTTCCATGAGGACCATCGTCAGCAAGGCTTCCACTCACCCATGGGGAAATATCAAGTAAGTGGTCATGAGCTTCAACAGCCATATCTCCTAGTGTCCTTGGCGAGAAAGAGGCCAGTTTGATAGTGACAGGAAGTCCCTGTATTGAATTCTTAAGCAAGCTGCAATCTGCAAAAGGGTCCACAATGCACTAGCTGTCAAAATGAGTCAGAATACAGTTTTGATGCAAGTCCTTTGATATCCATAGAAAACTGTTTCCAACTTCTTGATACAAAAGAGCCTCTTCGAACTAAAACTCAGCAAGAATTTGTGGAAACTCTTTACAGAGGTTTTGACACATCACACTAAGTGTAATAAAAATGGAACAAATTCTGCCTGATGCAAAAAGCAACAACCACTGTGTTGCCAACTATCCAGACATTCTCATGAAACTTTCAAAGAGATTATATATTCTAGACTTCAGCCAAGTCTCCAGTTCTCTCCACAAAAGATAGCAACCCTCACATTTAGGTTGATCTCAGGAATGTGTAACCTCATTGAGTCCACTTACTGACCACTACCTACATAAGCCTTCTGTGAAGCTTTTCCGTTGGACCTGGGACACAAGATTCAGAACAAGAAGAGTATAAACAACTTGTTCAAGACGTATTTGGTGAAACAACTGTTGCAGTTTTCTCTCAATGAGGTTGCTTATTGTATCTAATTTGCAGCTCAGAAGCATCTAGAAATGGAAAAACTGTAAGGTAGGTCTCCCATTCAACTGTTAAGACCCATGGTTTCAAAGCCAGAAACCAAGAGTTCACAAGCTATCAATTGCTTACCTCTTTCTTTACTGGATTGTGTGTTATCTTCCTGACATAGAGCATTGGATTGAGAGTTGGCTGCACCCTGGCCAATGCACATGGCTGAAGAATCAAAGATCCGAGTTCCATAATGTTTTTTCTTCTTTTGCAGCTCCTGGTTAGTTATTAAACTTGGAAAGCCAGCATTGTCTAAGACCCTTCTCCTCCTCGGTAATGACCTCATGAGTTGAATTGGAGACTTTTGAAGACCTATTTCCTCTGATGCTGTAATGGCAAGGAGCTTGTCATTGGACTGGGCAAGTAGTTGCGCTTTAAGCACACCCTCACTATTCTCAGGTGGGAGCCAAGTTTCCTTAGAGAAGATCATACTCTTGTTCCTCCTGGAATTGCTTGCATTGTTATTTCTGATGCTCTGTTCAGGGATCTGAATGCTATTGATGAAGCTTGCAAGGGAAAGTTGCGTTCCTCTTTTTGACTTGTACTCTGTGTATAAACTTCCTTGGGCATCATCTTTTGAGGTATTCCACCTGGCTTTCATTGTGCTCCAGTGGCAAAGTCTCTTTCCAGGGGCATTTGCAGAGGATAAAGACACTGGCTCACTTTCCTGAACACCCCATCCACAGATATTCCCAATCACTACAGTAGTGTACTACAGAATTCACTACACTAAACATATGGAACGTAGATCAATGCACGAGAAATCTCCTAATCTGCTATTCATGCTAACCATACTTTTCTGCATTTTGATCTGCTAATCTCCTATTCATGCTATTCTGCTTTCCAATCACTTAACTTAATTGTTCTCATTCTCTGAGTCCTGGTTACCATTATACACTGCAGGAGTGGCCTCTTCAGTTGCAGTACATCAAACCAAGAAAATTCCTATGTATGTTCTTGATCGATAAATGTTATCTGTTAGTATGTTTCTTTCTCCTGTGACTTGGGAGAACTTAGAGGACCTACAAATCACAGAATGTCAGCATGCACAAATAGGTGAAGAGATCTTAGCTGAATAGCAAAGAAATTAAAACAGAGGAATCTAGACAAAAGTACTGAATGCAATCCAGATATAATCTATCTGCACAGTATTATTGTATGTTATGTTCAATTGTCTTACCCAGTGTAAAAACTGCCCTGAAGAACATACTTTGTTTGTAGCAGAGACATCCCAGAGACTACCTCACAGCTCTTTCTGAATTCTAGACAATGCATTTGAACTTCTTGTGGTTTCTTGAATAGGATGGGGATCAACAAAATTTGCTACCTTGAAAGAGCTTCCGTCTTTGAGAGCTCTTGAGGGTGAAGGCCAGTCTGAAATCTCTTTTTGCCCCTGGTGAACAACTTCTTCACTCAAAATTTTGTCGGCTTGTCGCAGAGCCTTCTTGAAATCGCTGCCGAACCTCCCAGTTACCCATGCTTCAATCAGTTTCTCTGAAACATTACGAGTAGTTGTCTGATCGACACCTACTTGGATGTTGGAAGTCATTTTTGGATTCAAGCCATGACCAGCAAGTTGTGCACTTGTGTGCCATGGCAGGCTTACCATAGAACACGAAGATTCTCTGCTGTTCAGCTTTGAGGGTTTCTGTGTCAAACTTCTCTGCATCGGCAGCTTCAATTCTTCACCCTGTATGAGTGCAGCTATGCCTGAATTCATCTGCTTCAAAATAAAACTCAGTGTTGGTTGTAACTTCACACACAACAGCATCACATCAAAGACTTCTAAATAGCAACAGTTACATGTGGTGTGTTAGATGGCTGAATGTGAGTACGTACAACAGTTCACAAAGGTGTTTTGGCCTCATGTGGCAATTCTATATCATAAGGTAGGGTTAGGAGCAACTCAAGATCACCCATACAAGCATATCTGTTCCATTCTTCTACAACGGAGAAAAGATGATCTAGACATCCTTCATCTTCTTTTATGCAGAATTCACGTCATATGGGTGATCAGGACTATAAAGTCCAGCCAAGGAGCCAGCTGTGTAGCTTCTGAGTATATAGAGAACTTTCAGTTGTCTGAGGATCAAGAATGAGCAGCTCCTCAAATGCAATAAGTGATAATAGGAAACTTCTAATAAGAGGAGTGACTAGAGGTGCATTGAGATACAGGTACAATACTACTGCTAGGCAGTCAGAATACTCAAGCATGTATATTTCAAATGAGAAGAACATGCTCTAAAAATATGAACATCAGAGGTAGTTGATTTCTCAGAGACTACAGCATGTTACCAGGCTTTTGTTCTTGGAGTTAGCCTCAAGCCCCATTGCTCTCCTTGTGATAGTAATTGCATCATTCTCCTTCTTCCATCTAGCTCTCTTCTGCTTCACAAGCCTTGCACCATCAAGGATTATAACCTCTGCTTTATTCATTTCTTTCCAACTTCCATCTTGGAGTACCTGATTGCAGCTAAGATGACAACAATGTGTAAAACAAATCAAATTTCTCTCATGTAAATATCTCATTGCAGCAAAGGACAGAAGCCTGCACCTCATATGATCCTTCCCTACATGCATCACAAAAGTGGAAAACGGAGATTACTGTGATGAGATCCCTTTTAGTGCATAGAATTCCATCACCAGAGCAATGTACTATGTATTTCGTTCAAACAAGGGACATTTTAGTGTATGAAAACTTCAGGAGATCCAAGTTTGAACATAGTACACATTGCTGCACCTGATTAATGCTGCTGTTGGAAATATCATTAATAAATGGATTGCTGACCTTGGGATGTCTCCTTGCAGGGCAAATGAAGGAGCTTGGATGGCTATCAGTGAGTAGTCCCTTCTCCAATTTGGGAACTGTCTTAGAGAAGGCTTCACCAGGAACTGTGATCTTGTTATCCAAGCTCATTATAGAGTCTTTCCAGGGAGACCAGACGCGAGCCCGCCGCTTTGCTCCATAAACAATGTTCACAGCTTCCATCTGACTGTGAGCAGTTGTGAGGCATGAAAGAGGACTGTCTGGAAAGGTGGAGTCCACATCAAGGTTGAAGTGTCCAGATCTGATACATAGTGATTTTGGCAATCGAGGTCTCACTTTTGTGAGATTGGGAGGATCACCCCTGTATGCCATGTACACGTCTTCTCTAATGTTCCCTTTAACACATTCTAAGATTGAGTGGGAACCATTCTTGACAATTTCCTTCTCTCCACAATTCAAAACACATGCAGGTAAATGAGACCTGCAGTGACCTAATTTGTGCAGGGCTTTCAGATTACTCTTCTTCTTTGTTTGATAAGTTAACCTTCTCATGTAAGGAGATCTGGCCTTCTTTTTCCTTGACTCCAAAGGCAGTCTACATCCCTTAGTACATGGTCTTTGAGACACTGCATCTGCAAGATTAGAATGCCTATGCTTCAAGCTTCTGGTGCTCCCTTTATGTTGTACTGCCCCATCCTTGCACCCAGAATTTGCAATGTCCTTAATTAAACCATGCGACAAAGTGTGCAAACTAGTGTGCTGGATGCTTACCTTCTCTCTCTCTCTCTCTAAGTCATTTTCTCCTTTTGCTGGTCCCAATTTGGCACTTGAATGCCATGTGCTCTCCCTTGCTTGGCAGTGTCCACCATCCTCCACAACAGCAATGTGCGGTTTCCTTTCAGTTTGTTGGAACTTTTGTGAGAAACAATTTTTCAACTTCAACCTTGGGAGATTCAACTCCTTGTATTCTGGCTCATTACCAACACATGGAAAATCATGAAATGTCAGTGAGTGTCGCAAGTTAAGTGATCCCATTTTCAGTAGATGTGCAGCTTTCTTTGGTGTAGAGCTTATGACCCCACAACTCTGTTGTTCTTTCCCCCCAGGGACAGTAACTTGCCAATTCATAGCTGGCCTTCTTGCTGAAGCAGATTTAGAACATCTTGCAGTATGATGGGTCAGGCTTTCAACCACCAGCTGTTCACTACTTGTCTCTCTGGGTGGACCAGGTAAAAAAACCTTTCTCACTGCTATTTCTTTTGCAGTCTCCTGTAATGCCACACTAGAGAGCTTCTCACAAGATGACTTCATGGCAACATCCAAGCAACCTTGCCCCAATACAAACTCAACCTCTTCAATGGTGCTTGTTGTCCTTCTTTTAAGCAATTCATCCCTTTGCTTCAAACCTACTAGCCTATTTGAACCTGCACAGCAATTGAATATGCTCAAATGAAATCAGGATCTTGCTTAAAATCAGCCTAGATATTTTCATTTAGCCCTTTGGTATCTCAGAGAACCAATGGATCATCAAACTATTTCTTCAGAAACCTTCACCACTGACAATGAACTAAGGACTTCTTAAGCTGTATGGCCTTGCCGCTAATGTTTGGTTAGCTGGGAAACAAGACTTAAGCCTACATAAAATGTGTGTGTTGGTGAAGGTTTGCAGCCAGTCCCATAGCTGAATAGTTCAAAAGAGATGAATCAAACAGCTGTTTTCTTGTTCAGAGCAGCTGGACCCAAGAAATGACAGAATTAAAGAAAGAGAGAAAATCACAAGCCTTGGTTCAACAAATCAGAGAACTGAAGGACAAATGGGTAAGAGTATAAGGAAGGAGGAACAAGATGTGTAATGAGGACAATTGAAGCTGATGAGACAACTGGAGAATATCTACAGTGCTGAGCTCAGAGCCAAGTGGATCTACCTATGGCAAAACACATTACAAAAACATGAAACACACTCTCATTTGCAAGGCAATTTGTGGAGGTCCTCAAGTTTATGCCCTGATTCTTTCATAGAAGCTCTAACTCCAGTTACCAATAACTGAAAACCCTGAAAGGTTTAGTTCATGACCTAACAGACATGAAAACAAAGTCATCAGATAGAGTTGATCAGCAACCCTGCTTTCATCATCAGAAATAGACTGGACATGCTTAGGAATTATTGCATCCTACTCTTCACACTTCAACATACCAGGTATGTTCAGTAGTACCCTCCATTTGGGGGTTTGAGTCATGTGAGACTCAGCAGATTGTTAGCCTTGTACTGGCAGGTCTTTCTACGAAAGAAGCTTTCCACCAGAATCCAGAGGCAACAGGGGGTATTCCTGCAAAACTTGGGGCTTGGGCTTGGGTCTTTCCATCTAATTAACCATTGTGAGGCTGCAGTATTGCAGTCCTGCACATGGCATGCCACAACCAAAACCACAACCTTTTTCATCATGAAATATGCACAGCCCTCCCCAAGGAATGCTGTTATGGTTCTTGAGTTGCAAACAAGAGGTTCATTCTTGCTGCTATCCTTGAGAAAGATCAATCTCTGTGACACCATGGAACTTCAGAACCTTGTTTCTGAATTGAGAAGTCACTTCTGTCATACCACTAGTATTGTTTTGAATAAAATCATGGCGCAACATGTGGCTGAAAATCGTAGGTTTCCCTTTCCCTTGTGGCAACTGTGATGAACAGCAAAGCACAAACCAATCAACCTTGAGGCATTGTATTGAGCAGGAGCAGATATACTGTGTGAACCAAAAGTCTCAAATCATACGATGAGGTGGAGAACAAAGGAGGCAATAAATAGATGGGAATCAAATAACATGAGTGTAGAGTGACTGGACAGGGGAAGAAATCTGCAAGGAAAGAGTCACTAACATCATGTTGGCAGGTCAGACTACAAGCTGACCAAAAAGGTTGGAGATGAATGAATGAGATCAGAAAGGAACTTTGTTCTGTTGTTCCACAGATTCAAGCTGAAGGTACCATATGAGAGCCTAGGACGAGACTTAGATGCAAAGAAATAGAAATGAGGGACAATGCCCTTGAAGGTATTATCCACTTACTCATCTGCTATCAACTGCTACTTACTCTAATATCCAACTAAAAAGTGCAAAAAATGCAAAGAAAGTCAAAGTGACTGATATCTAGACTGGAATATATGAAATCATTCCAGCAAGTGCAATTTTAAATTTCTGCAAGTATCTGTACATAGAAACTGATAACCCAATCACATCTCACTGAAGTGATCAACCACCAAATACAATTTATTCAAGTGTACTTGACAGAGAGGAAACATACCTGTGTATAATGATGTCACAGGCCTTCTATCCAATACATTGCAGGGGTTAGAGGACAGCCGATTTGGGTACCAATTTGAAAGCAACCCTTGCTGTTGATCCCAACCCCTGGGAGCTTCCTTCAGCTCCTGTGATACCTGTGCAACACTCTACATAAAAATGAACTGTCAGATCTTGGGAGACAGCAACATCAATGCATAAGCAAAGGTTCAGATGGTGTAATTCGACCTCAGTGTTTGCCATGTACCAACAATTGAGTTTTGGCTGAAGAAGGATGGTCCACTCTTGAAATTCTGGTTTAGAAAATCAACTCAAGTCTTACATGAAAGTATGAAGTCACACTTATTAACGTGAATACATTCAGGTACACCCTTCACAGGAAATCTTAGATGAGACCACCAGGTTTCTTGTTACTCATGATAAAAGTAACTGGTGGATTTGTTTGCTCTCTCTGTCTGTCTCTCTCATGTGCATATGTTTATATATTTGACATCACTAGCTCTTTGAGCTTCTGAAGACTTGCAATTTCTTTCCTTCCATCTGTTCCCTGATCTGTCAGGCTGATGTTAGTGGTTTTGATTTCAGACAGGGCTTCAAGTTCCTTGGGCTGTGAGCTGGATGCAGTTTTTCATTTCCCTTTTCTTTAAGCTGGAATGCAGAGGTGAGCATTCTTCATTGTGCAGCAGTGCAAGATAGGTGGCCCTCTCTCTGGAGCTTAATTTTGTTAAGAGAATGCCAGAGCTTAGCTGAGTGACATACTCTCCTTGACTTCATGCTCTCTTGCTGTATCTCAGCATGAACTACAACTGTTGATCGTAGGTTGATGCGAGCAAGCATCTGGACCAGAATGACAACAAACTGTGCATTGACATTGTTGCCATCATGAGCAAATTGAAGGTTTCCTCTTCTTTGATGGCTGAAAAATCCTGAACCCACAAGTTGCCATTGCCAACATGAATCTTTGATGAGCATCTGACACTGTCTTGCACTTTGGGACTCCTCTACTTGCCATGTTGCAGCTACATCTCTTCCAGTCTGCAGGTCTGTAATTCTAGCAGCCTTCACTTTCCACCATCTTCAGCATAATACAGTTTCTTCAATTTTGTTGAATACCAGCAGTAAGTATAGCTCAGCCAATACTTAGATGGGACTGGAAATCTTTTGTAAGAAGTCTGGCTAATTCAGTGCCTAAATCATGTTATTAATTGCAATGATCTACTTCCTCCTGAACATGTACAATTCAAGATCTAGGAGATTAACCAACCTCAAGCCAACAGGTCGTTGAAGGACAGAAAAGACTCACAGTCAACTACAAGAGTTGCGTGACCTTTGACAAGTAATAGCCATTATTTAACTCCTTTTTGTGCAGCAAGTTAACCTTTGAACCACTGGGTTGCAAGTTATGGACCCACCTAAGCCTTAACTATTGCATAAGCACCCATTGATCGTGCTACCCTACAAAGGTGACTGATTGTATAGGACATTTATGAGCTGTTTTCACTGAAGAACCTTATCCATCTGTGGCATCACTAGTTCACTAAGATGAGGCCAAAATCTATCTGAGTCAGACTGCATCAGTCCAGTGAGTTATCCTTTCCACAATACATACTAAGCAAGGCACACTACTATGTGCAAATATGTGATTTACTTTTATGTCTTTCTTCCCGGACATGTTATTTCAAAGTATTAGTATATCTCTCTGCTGCTATGGGTATCTTTTTTTTAATATTAGGGGCATACAGTTTTTTTCTCTTGGAAGTGGAAAGTAATCTGTACCACATATCTCTTGTTCGTTTCACTTGTCAATGCTGGTGCAAGAGCAGGCATTGCTCCTTGCATTTGCTGCACTTTCTGCTAGCTTCTTTCAAGTGGATGCAGCTCGTTTTTCTTTTCCTCTTTCCTTTCTATAAGCGCATTCCTTGATTCCCATTTGTACAATCCCACAGAGTAGAATAAGCCACAGAAGTGAGTCTGATATTCTGTCAACCTATTTTGTTCTGTTTTGTGGTCATATCAGCCAAGAATAACAAACCCTGTTCATTATCCAAGAAAAATGAGAAGGATTGATGAGAGTTCACTTCTAGCACAGCATGCTAAGACATGATAACAAGAAATGGACAGGTATGTCCAGTTGATTGCCGAGTGAGCACAACAATAAAAAATCCACACAAGACACAGAAACTGCAGAATGTAGAAGAAAATATATGTAATAAAATCATTAGACATTGGTACATTTCATTGATCAAAGAGTCCATGGACCAAAGGATTGAAGGTAGGAAGAAGAAAGGATTAGTTAACAGGCAGCTGACAGCTTGAAAGAAAGGAAGGAATATGCAGATGTGAACTGGAAGAAAGGATTAGTCAGCTGGAGAACCCCACAAATAAAGTAGCATAAAGAACTGTCAAGGATGAACAAACGATCGGGCGTCTATGCATATATTCCTGGTTGCTAGATGTTGTTTGCGACACAAGAGAGAGTTTTCACTACCTTGTGAAGAAGAGCTTCATCATAGTGAAGGGTGTCCCAGCAAAGACTTTCTGCAGCCAGTTTTGACAGAAGTTCCTCCACAGTCTCCTGATGTCATAACTCCCACAAGTACCTTTAATGCCAACACCCTCTGCAAACCATACAAGTAGACTATGCCATATGTGATGGACTGAAACCTCAAATGGAAGGTCCGCTTAGCTTGATCCAGGGAGATGAGATATGGTGACATTTTGATCTTCATGAACACAAAAAAGACCCTGGATTTATGATGAGGAAAGAAAGAGCACACCAAAGATTTAAACCTAAATGCACCTATGAAAATGAAAGGACAAAAGAACCCTGTTACCACTGATGCAGCATCATGGCTAAGCCCAATATTGTTTTTGCACGAGGTCACAAGCTCATTCTCCAGGCTTTTTATGCACTTTCTTTGTTCCTCCCTCCACACCTCCTGCAGGACACAACCTTTCTGTAGAGCGCTTGGGGGGACCTTGCCATGTTATGTTTTCTCTGAGATTCTTATCTCTATCAATGCTATTCTAATTTAGTTGTTGATTGTTTTTCCCAAGTTTTCTCTTCTTCTTGCTCCTTCCTAAAGAAGAAGAAGAAGAAGAAGAATGTTGTCAAGTGGTTGATCAAATGGAGAAGTCCCTAGATGAGATGATGAACCTTCGTCTGGCCCAACTCTCTAAGTGCTTTTTCGCAATGTCTTGAGGATTTTAGCAAATGTCAGATTTATGGAACAGACCAGTACTTCTTGTTGCTGCTTCGGCATTGCAATTGATTCACCTTCAAAGTTCATGTCACAGCCTTGCCCTGGACAGAAGAGGGAGAGTATGCTTCGGGATTTGCACACGGCCGACATTCTTGCCACATTCGCAAAGGCAGCGCGGTTATCCGTCGCTACATCTTCCTCCTCTCCTTACCTCCAATTCCCTGGGAAAACATCTAACGCAGGCCATAACAATATATTGCTAATCTGTAATAAGTAGAACAAATTCAGCCGGAGCTCCAAAATCGGCAAGAAGAATCGCTTAGTGTTCTTGATACTCCGTTGTCGTTGTGCGTTTTAAGACAACTTCAGATTCTAATTCGTATTCCGTCCGTAACGAAAGAGTCCTTGAGTCTCCGCCAAGGTCGAAATAAATCGTGGCAAAAGGCAAATGCACCATTTTTATGGGACCTTCTTCCTCTTCTTCTTCTTTGCCCGCGTGCAGCGGTTTCTCACTGATTGCAAATATTTTGGCTTGATTTGTGGGGGAGTATGTCAAGCATTTTTGAACGAGTGTTCTTGATACCTACTCCGTTGTCATTGCGCCGGTTTTCGTGTCAGCTGAGAATTTCATGGACTGGATGTGCTGCGAGAGAGAGACAGCAAGAGAGAGAGAGAGAACAGCCATGCAACGGTTCAGCTACGAATGCCTGACACCTTCGCTGCTCTCCTCAACGTCTTCACTAACTTTGTTTCTTTAGGAATTGGGAGAAAGTAACAACGCCCTAGGGCTGGGGTCTCCCCGAAATAACGGGCCCTGAGACCGGCGGCCACGGGCCCGTTGCGTGGCATGAAGCTCGACCGGACTTTTTTTTCTTTTAAAAAATTTGGTAACATGATGCCCGGCGGGTATCACCGGCCCACTTCTCAGATATCACAGTATTATTAAAAAGAGTAATGTGGGCATTTTCAAAAAGCGAAATGCTTGTAGAGGCAGCAGGCCTTTTGCATTTTGAAATGCTCACTTGTGGGCTAACACTTGATTATGTCAAGTAAGATGCCTTCCATTTACATTACAAAAATCCGGAGGTTTTTATGTATAGGTGAAGGGGTCTAAGAATAGACCCTTCCCCTACATAAAGCATTGAATTTTTTATTCTTTCTTTTTGTAGTTTCTTTTGTTTTGTTGCCACCTTTTCGTTTAGTGGTTTTTTTTGGTCATAAAACGGATAAAGCTTTTGCATCACGCTTCTTTATCATTGTTGTTGCGTCATTTCTGTTTTGTCATGCTTTTTTTTCATTGTTGTTGCGTCATTTCTGTTTTGTCATGCTTTTTTTTCATTGTTGTTTTGTTTTTTGTTTTTACCTTTTTTGTTGATTTTTTTCCATTGTCTTTACATCTCTTTTTGTTGTATTTTTGGGCAGTCACACTCATTAACCTTTGTTGATGTTGTGTTTTTTGCAAAGCTTGGTGTTGCATCTTTTGTGAAGCTTGGTGTTGCATCTTTTGCAAAGCTTGGTGTTACATCTTTCTTTTGTTACATTGCTTCTATGTTTTCAATTGTATCTTTGTTTTGCTACATTGCTATTCTATGACTTTTTATGCTTCATCATTTAAAAAATTTCATCGTCATTTTTTCTTTCCACATCTTATTTTGTTGTAAAAAGTATCTTATGAGGCATTGTTCCCTACTTTTATATTGATGTCATCATTTCTCCTTTTACATCACGCTTCTTCATCATTGTTGTTGAGTCATTTTTTTTTCCTTCTTTGTCACACTTCTTCATCATCATCATTGTGTTTCCTTTTGCTACATTTTATTGCACGCACAATCATTAACATGCATCATTGCTACATCTTTAGCGAAGCTTGATGCTAAGTCTTTTGTTATGCTTCATGTTGCATCTTTGTTTTTCTACATTGCAGATTTTACTTCTTGACATTTTGGCAAAAATAGTTGCAATGTAAAAGCAACCATTTTAGTGGTCCAATTCCATCTTTTGTTGTTAATTCTAGCCATTAAAATAATGGTTGTGTACAAATATCTAATGTCTTTTGTCACCTCAATTGTTTCTTCTGATGTTCTTTGTCTTTCTACATGTGTTGTTGTTTTATGCGTGTTTGATTCTCATTTTTTCCCTAGTTTTGGTGTTATGCCTTTTGCATCTCAAATTGGTGAAAGTATAAATTTTAATTTTAATCATATGGCCTCTGCATTTGAAATTTGTGACATGATAGACCTTAAATCTCTTATTAGTGAGCTTGTTTTGAAATGCCACTTTCTTGAAATTAACAATAAGTAGATGTAAAATGTAAATAAGGGAAGTAGGAGAGTTAGCAAACATGATGAATAATGGGCAAAAATGCTTTTGTGAATGGTGAATCTTCCATGGTTTTAGCACAATGAAATTCATTGTTGATCTTTCAGAAGATGAATTTTAAAAAGAAGATCTAATGGATATGTTGTTTTCTTTTGTTTTGCAAGTTGCAAAAAAGGATGGTATTTTCTATTCTCCAACTAAGTATGTTGTCTTCTCATTTTTTAAATTCCACGTTATTATTTGCTTTTGCAAATATGTTTTAAGGATAGGTTTTTTTGGTAATGTTTTAAATTGTAGACCTATCCAAAAACCTTTCATTTGGGTTCTTGTGAAAATTTTGATTATTTTTTGACTTTGGAGTGGTTGTTTTTTAGGACAATCTAGAAGGGTCTTCCTTTATATAAAAGATGAGTTTGTTTTCTTTGGCTTTTTTTTTGCCATTTCTTTTCAATTTAATGTGGACTATATGAAGCATCATCCAACATGTTTTTGCTTTATATCTACGATGTTTTTGGTGTTTAAACTTGAAACCATAAACCTAATTTGTCTTTTTTCCTTATTGTTTCTGCCTTGATATCAATTGTTTATTCTTTTGATTGATTTTTTGTTTTGTAGCAATTATGTTGTTTGTACTTTAACTATTAGCTTTTGCAACATTTAATCATTGATACAAGGTATTAGAAGGACTATAAAGTAGTTCAATAACAACATATAGTGGAATTCAATAAAACACATGTACTTCCTTTTAATATCTTCACAAATGCATGGTATTATTGTGTGAAGGTTGTTAGTGATGAAGCAACTTTCCGATCTTCAATAGTTAGTTTTAACAAGTCCATCAAGAAATCGAATGTATAATATATTATTAATTAAAAATTCAATTTGTTGCCATTGCTTATTGGTGTTGTTTTGAGGTTTTGTTAAAAGATTTCCAAGAATTAAAGGATAGACATTACATGATGTTTTACAAATTTGCATTGGCCTATTGTTGATTACCTTGTTTTTTATGTAACTGAAACATATGAAAAACTTGTTCACCATTGTAGTAATACTTGGCCTTTTGATAAACTTGGGTCACATCCATTGTTTTTGAATTTGAAACCTAAATGGAATTTTTTTCATGAGGTATGGTTTACCACTAGTCCTATTTATTGGAATCAACTTCATCTTATTGTGAACAAGTTCACTTTTGATTTCCTAAATTTAAAATAATTTTTTTTGTCCAACAAGACAACCCAAGGTATTGGAATTATTTAAATGGAAAAAAAACTTGTTTTTTGAGAGTATGGTATGGAAGTTAGAAGCCATTAGGATCCTATTTTTTATGACAAATAAGTTTTAAAACTTTTTTTCAATTTTCGTTTTCTATCATTTTGGTTTTCTTTTTCCATTTTCATTTGAATGCGTGTGTATTTTTTTTAATGACATGATTTTTTTTGTTTATAAGTATAATCATATTGATAAACATTTGCGTGATAGAACAATGTTAGGTATGATCATAGTTAGATGAGCCAAAAACCATGTCAAATGATCGAAAAATGATCAATTTTGTCAAATGCCTGTATGTAATACCACATTAATGTCATGTTCATCAAGTAAATTTGTGCTAAATGATATATATGAGTGTTGAAAAATTCAAAAATTTTTTTTTTTTAATAAATTGATTTTTGGTTTTACTAAAAGACTTTTAAACTTTCACACCAAAAAATCAATTTTGATAGGCTAAACACTTTTTTATTAAAGAAATTTTGATAGAAAAACTTGTAACCTACCATTCACATATGAAAAACACTCATAATTACAAAATTGTGGTACTTCAAATTTAGAATTTCAAAATATAATTTCAAAATGTTCAAATTTCAAGAGTCATTTGCTAAATCTAAATGGGTCATAATGTGTACGACATATGAACAAAGTTGTGGCTTATGATACAAAAAACTAAAGTTTAAAATAGTTTACATATTTTTGCATGACTTGAAATTTTGATCATTTTTCAAGACAAAATGTAGAATTTAGTAGAATCTATACACTTTAAACAATAATATTTACTCAAAAGGAGTTAACAAAAATCATGTAATTAATAGGGGGAGTTATAAATATTTTAAAAAACATGTTACAAAAAAGATCCTTTTGATGAAAAAATCAAAATGTCCACAAAGGGCCCATTTGTGGTTGAGTGTGCTGTCACCATTGGTTCATTTGATTACATTGCACCGTACACAAGGAATTATTTCTAGCGGGTTCAAATTTGGTCGATTACTGAGTTTTGAGAAAGCATTTAATGAAGAGAAGGTTATGTATGAAATGACTAAGGTAATTGATTTTATTTTATGTTTTTGCTTTCAAGTTTTTCTTTTTTTCACATTTTTTTTCTCATATTTTGAGTTTTATGCAAAAACATTTCCATTTTGTTGAACAAGATGGAGGTGATGATGGAGCTATTGATGTTATTGTCTTTGTAATTGTGTTTAAAGGCACATGAATTGTTAATATTAGCCTACTGAATGGTTTTATTAATGATGTTTCTAAAGTTGTTTTAACCACAATGCCAAAATGTGTCTTTCATAATTCCATCCATGAAATAATGTGATAATCAAATAACATTATAATAATTACTGATATTCATGCAACAAAGGTTGGAAACAAAACCTAATGAAACTATTAATACGTAGTTATTATTTTGAATTCTATTAATTTATCTTTTAAATACAATTTGATGTATTTTTAAAATTAATAATTATTTATGTTTATTTGTAAAATGTTGAATATGTCACATTAACATGGACCTATGTCATGTGATAGTATTCTGATTTGCATAATTTATCTTTTGGGTATAAAATGATGACTTGGTGCCCATGAACCCTTTTAATCCTTTTATTGTATTAAATTAAATTGTGTTATTTTTTGATAATTGAACTTGTTATATTAAAGCTTTCTTTGCATTACATGACACGTATAAAAATTTCTTTGATAGGTTGAGATTAAAAGTAAAAAATATTTGGTCATTAGTTGTGTACATGGTGTCTTATTGTACATGAATATTTATGTTAGACCAAAATCTTATATTGATGATTTTCAATATAATTTTTGTTCTATTTTGGATTATAGTGTGTTTGGCATAAAGTTTAAACATATACACATTAAATAATTAACAATCCTTAAACCTATTTAAATGTAGGACAAAACATTATAGGCGATTAAAATGAATGGTAATCATTTTGCAAGCTTTATTGAAAATTGTTTGAATATGGTAGCCATCATGTGGCCCTTTTTCCATTCACCACGTTGAATTAAGTTTAAATATTGAAATTAACATTTTAGTTTGGAATTAAATAAATACATGTTTAATGACAACATGCACATGTCACCTTTCTCAAAACTCCTTTTGGATTTTGATTCAATGCCAAAGTTTTCAACCTTCACAAACATATTTTTTTGCAAATGTTCATCATTTTTATACGAGACAATTTCACCCTCAAAAGCATTATGGTTAGAGCTACCTTGTCCAACAAATCACAATCTAAATATGCATAGCTTGGATCTCCTATGATCTTATTTGCAATTTGATCAAAAATGCCATACTTGTTGAACACCTTTGCTTGAAATGTAAGATCTTTAATTTCAAAATCCAAATCATTCACCACAACAACTAATCTAGCTTCTTTCATTGCAATAATACGTCCATTGTGCAAAACAAAGAAAGTGAAACTTAATGAAATGAATTTGACGACAAACAAATGAAGTAGCACAACAATTCACTTGGCAAAACACATTCTTGAAAAAACAAACACTTGCAAATAAAACAAAAACAATAATGCAAATGAAAGTTTAGGCCAAACACAATGCGCATTGTAGTGAAAGAGGGTAACGCCAAACACATTGTTATTTTAAGTTTGGGAAAAAGGTCTAAACCCTAGCCCCTCATTATTGTTTTTTTTTACTTTAATTAACTTTGATTATCTTTGACTTTAACTTAAGTCTAAAGAATCTTATTCATGACTTAATGACTAAGTAATGGTCTAATAATGAACACAATATTAACACCCCAAGTCATCTTATGAATTTTAACCATGCACTTCATGGTTTGCACCCAAACCTTAATTTATTTTTTATTACCATATATAGCCACTCGATAGAAGTTCCAAAATGTTTCAATCCCAAATCTAGGTTTAAAAAACTTAAACCTTAAACCTTTTACTATTATTTTAGCTTTTAAACATTGTTTTTTAATTTTTTTACTTTCATCCAAATATATTAAATATTTGGTTGTAAACAAGATTTTGTTTATTTTTCCAAATTAAGGTTTTTTTCATTACTACAAAATGTGGGTGCAGTTCACTAATCCCCATTCACTAAACTAGTGAATTCATTCAAAATCCAATGAAATCACTTGGTGAACATGGACACCTTTTGTTGTAGTGTTTAGTGGTGAAATTTTGCCATGCTTGGTGCCCAAAAAAAAAATTGTGTTTTGCGCCAAGGGTTCTTATACATTTCAACCATGCATTTGCAACTTGTGTCCAAATCAACCATTTTTGTGATTATAGAAGCGACTATCATTTTTTTTTCCAAGGAATGATGGTAGTCAATGATAAAATTCAAATATTTTTCTTTTTTAATAAATTTATATTTTTAAAAGAGAAAAATATATTTGTGTACATTATTGAAAGATCTTTAAGATTAAACTTTAATTTTTTCGTTTGAAAAAAAATCTTAATAAGCTATCAAATATCGAAAATGATGTTTTGTATAATGTCAAATAAAATAGGCTAAATATAATGCACATTACTATTTTGTCACAATAAATGGGGTGGGTTGGTGGTAAAGGAGTTGATTTCCATCCTTGGGTTCAAAAATCAATTCCCACAAATGACATGGTTTGTGATCAACGATGGGATGTTGACCAAATACTCCTTACTTACATAGCCAATTTAGGTTAGGTGCTTATTAAGTGGGCTTAGGTATGCAAAATAGGTAGCCTACCTAACAAAGTAACTCGTTTAAATCCTAGCTCAGGTAATGACATGTGTCAACATGGTATAAGTTGAAATTAATGAAATTACCAATAACATATAAATATAAATAAATATAGTAATTTTATTTTAATATTAAAAATAAATATGTAAATATAATTAATGTGATTACATTGTTTAGCTGTAAATTTAGTTGCAAAATGATGATGCTATGTAAGCTGGTTTGGATGGATGAAAAATTCATATAAGTTGCATATTCATGTGACTACCATTACAACTAGGTGTCACTTATTGATTAGAATTTTATGTGACTTGTCCAAGGTGATTAGACCATGTAACAATTGCATGTGATAATTGCACCTACAAAAACTACTTGTTAATCTAGTCATTGATTTGCAAATTCCTTGTAGTGGATTTATTTTTGAAAAGAATCCTCCAAACTCACCATATTCCAAAGGGAAAAAAGTTGAAATCATCATATTTAGACGATAGGTTGTAGTATATAATGGGATTTCCAAAAAAAGTTCCATTTGGGGAGGGCTTTGCATGCTGTGTATCAAATTTAAAAAAAAAAGTATATTCAACATTATGACAACTATTTTATCATAAATTATTACATTATATACAATTTCCTATGGATTCATACATGATTTCCTATGAACATATGAAAGAGAAGTAATGATTGATGTATTTTTATTAGGCTTGATTCTTTTCTGCCCAACTTCAAAAAATGACAATATAGGGCTTAGAACCCCTTATTTATTGGGGGTTTAGCAATGGAGGTGCCACCCAATAATCCTTTGGGCAAAGTAGGAAAAAAAAGACCCCCCAAAAAAAATCCAAGAAAATGGCTGAAAGAATATGGAATGTTCACTATATGTATTGAACAAAACTTAAGATTATTTCCATTTAAATTTCTTCATAAAAATAATTTGAAATGAAAAATAACCTTTGGGTTTGCTATTAGATATAACCTCACCCCCACATGTTCAAAATCATCCCCAAGTATGTTAAAATAATCCCTTTGGAAGGGAAAAATCCCTAGGCTCCACTTTACCTCATCTCACCCAACCCAGCTTTGGAAAAACCACCCTCCACCTCATCTCACCACACATCACCCCAACCCAGAAAATAACTCCTTGAAAGAAGAAGGGGGGAAAAAAACTCAGCCAGCCTCTTACTCTTAGAAATCCCTTTGCAGAAAATACCCAACCCTTCCTCTCCCCTTTCCCAAAATTTTCACCAAATTATCTTATCCCACCTAAACCACTTCACCTTCACTCCACCCTAAACAAAAACTGAGGTAACCACCACGGTTAGCTACTAGGGAACTGGAATCCATGGAAAAGTTGGTTTGCATTTCACCTACTATCCATCCATCCATCTGTCCATCTATCTATTCATCCATCCATTCATCTGTCCATCTATCTATTCATCCATCCGTCCATCCATTTCCTAATGGTAGCACTGGTGATGGCTGAAGTGCGCTGTTGTTAGTGGTGGTGGTGGTGGTGCTGCTGCTAGTGGGCTGTTTGCCTTCAATTGTAGCAATCCCATGTGCATGAAGCGAGATTTGCTGAGCATGTGGGGGCAAGCAACCCTGGAGCTTCCACTATTAAAAGCTCTGGTGGTCCTACCAATTACTCCTTCAAGGCTGTTACTACTAATTTCTCATCATGTCTTATCTTAGTTTACAGCAAAATAAAAAAGACACACCATCCATCTGTTTTGCTTGAAAGTTATTCCCCAATTTAGAAAACAAGGGGTGTGTCACACTGTGTGGCCTTGTTAGCCATTTACATGAAAAAGCATCTTAAGGCAAAAGAAGAATGATGGAAACTCAAATATATTTCACCATGCAAAAAATATAATCTTCAAAAAAATCCTCTAAAAGAAACCAAAATCCGTCAAGATTTTATTATAACTCTGTAAGTAAATTTCTCAAGTTTCAACACAAGCCAAAATATCATCTTTCAAAAATCCTCGTATAAAAATAGACCTATTATTATTACCTAGTAGGGGCCAAAATCCCTTAAGCTACTATACTCTATAATGCATCTAAACACAATATCCTTGCCTACCAAGGCAAGGCCAACAAGAGATTAGATTTAAGCAGCTGCAGCACACCATGTTTTGCATCAAAACTCCTAAAAATCTAGAAAAGACAAGCACTCGGATGTTTCAAGCAAAACAGACCTGGTTTCAGCTTGGTTTTTATTAACTGAAACCGACAATTTTAACTAGCCAAACCGGTTAACTGCCCAAGACTGGTTGTTTTGCTTGAAAGGGAATTCCGAAAGATTCAGAAGAGGGAGAGAGAGAGAGGGTTAGTGCAGCAGACGTTTTGGTTGCAAAAAAAACTCCTGATTTAGAACGAATTCAGAGATTTCTTCTACCGCCAGCTTTGAGCAGGCCAAACGCAGGTGGGTGAGATAGATCTGTAGCAGGAATCGATTCTCCGCCAGCTCCGATGATGTATGTATGTATGTATGTATGATCTTGTTCACGTTCTAGCAAAATCACTGAGAATAGGCTAGACTTCTTATTATGCTGTCATTACAAATGAAAAAGTCGCCAGCAAAAGAGATCAGACTGTCGATGCCTTTGTCAGTAGTCCAAGTACTCGGCGGTTTGTCGTGCACATGTGTACCTTGTCTGCCAACCCTACTGACAAAGGCAACCCAAATGGAAAAAAAAAAAAGCTTTGTTGTTGTGACAGCCATTTGGTGGTCACTGGAAAAAAACAAATCTTAAAAAGGTCGGAGCAGCAGCAGGAGGAGGAGGAGCAGAAAAAGAGAAATGGGTTTTTCGAGCTTGATCTGCGCACAGTCTCTGCTTTGTCATCGGTTTCTTTTTCCGGAAACCTAGAGCTCGTGTATTATCTACATGGTGTTAGTCCTGCTAGAGGAGCCGTCCTGCCTGCAGCTACCATCAACAGTGCGCTAGCTGTGCATTGTACCCATAGTTGCCCAGAATGGTTTGCCTAACAACTAGTTGCTAAAATTTGCTTCTCCCCGGGAGGGGCCCGGGCCCAGCAATCCGTGTTCGACAGAAGTTCCAGTATTTGAGATCGGTAGTCACTTGTGATCAATCAGCCATCTTGAGTCGATCAGCCTCTCTGAGCTCGTTGTAGTTCATACAGATCTCGAGACTGGTAGAACCGTGCGCCGGTTATTATAATGCAAAGATTGAGCTAGCTTTTCGTACGAATGCTCCAGCCATAGAAGGTTTCGACTTCTCACAGAGAAATCCATTGATACCCAATTGCAGCTGCGCCTGATTTTATTCTCTAGATCTATGTGCTTGGAGATTGAGTTCGCTCCTTTTTGAAACTGATCACGAACCCACCATTCCCTTTTAGACTTAGTTCGTGGTTTCTGCTTCTTTTTTCTTTTCTTTTCCCTTTTGTTAGACTCGAAGATCACTACTCGAAAGCAATGCATACATCAGGGCTAAGCTTCCCTGCAACTGAATCATGGAAGGAAAAGCTGAAACAGTACAAACCTCTCATCTACTTAGGAGGTCTGACACTAGGATACATCGTCTTTCACCTCAATTCCTGGAGTCCAGAAGCAATCCTTCCTCTATGCTTCTTCATCTCCTAATCATTGCTTTCATACGATCTGCTGATAATGAGTCCCCCACAGCTCCCTCCCAGCTTCTGCTTTTGGTTTCCTTTCTTTTGCCATCAGGAGCAGCTTGTGCTCATGTCAGTCATGTCATCGATCTATCTAGCGTATTACATTACTACATATCGATTCTTTCGCATTAATCATCTGCACAACAAAATTTCCTCTTTTTTTTTGCCTTTTTTTTCGGTCTTATTTTTTCTTCCATTTCACATTGATTCTTTGAAATTAGATTCAATTCATTCTTTTTATTCTCTTTTCTACAACCTCGATGAAAATGTCGCGGTTGTTGGAGTTGATCCAAAGAGATTCAGTTTCCAACTGCGGTACACAAAAGTGCTGCATCAGCTGCGTCAACGACCTCATTGCTGTGATCCAGAGTTGCTCTCACATTCACCCATGTTTCGAAGAAAAATAATCTTTACAATGCAGTTGCAGCTTAGAAGTCTTCCTCCACGTTGTGGGTGCGATCCGATCTACGGCACCGATCACCTGCATTTTCAACGATCATCTCATCATGCGTCGTCACTAGAATATATGTCGACGACAATATATCAATCATTACATCGGATCGATCTTCAAAAAAATACAAGTAAGTCTCATGCAGCTATCTCCTTTCATGACACCCGAATTACCAAAAAACAAATCAGTCTTCTGCAAAAGCTTCTTCCATGTTTATACAAAAAGCTCGACTGAATCTTGAGTTTTGAAAGTTCTCGAGATCTAGTCAATCTTCTTCTTAGTGCTTTTATGGATTTTCACAGATACAAAAATCTCCCAACTAAGTAATTACCCCGATCTCTTTCTCTTTTCTCTTCTATTCTGATCTTCAAGTTATATATTCTCTATGATCATATTATCTTCCGGCCAGGCTTCTAGTGTTAATAATCATGGAATTGCTGATCATATGGGGATGTGGGTATCTGTTCTGTTTCATCTTAGATTCTAGGAGACAACTTTGGCGAAGCTTTCTCAAAGAAGATAATTCATCAGCTGAAGATTCCGAGCCTCTTTCCTTTTTCAAAATTTTTTTTTTTCTTTCTTTTTGCTAGACTTGGGTGATGAGTCCAACTTTGGTTTCTTAACTTGGGAGAGCGACACAGAATTTTTTTTGCGACATAGGAAATTGAAAGAGCCGACGACGATGGCCACGACGACGATAATCAAGCATGCACGCCAGTGCACGTCCCGATGTCGGCGCTCATGGGACGTAATTGTCCTGTGATCATGTCATGTAATGCCTCGTCACATGGCGTAATGTCCCTTGGGAGGACAGTTACAGCTCGTAATGTGACAACTTCCCCCGCCCCACCCCCAAGTAGAGGGAGTGAAAGTCGCCACATTACAAGCCGTCACTTTCCACTCAGTGAACATTATGCTTTGGAATGTAATAAAAAAAAACCTTATTTTTTTGGGTGAATTTTCACATAATTGTTGAATTTATTATTCTTGTTTTTCCTTCGGCCTTTTGATGTAAGCTATACATAAATTCTGACTTCGGGCCCCATACTTTTTATTTTGTGTTATTTTTTGACTAATGAAGTCATTGAAGACATGGCTCTTTCTTTCTTTTGGTCGTAATTCTTCACCAAAATCTATGTCTCCTTAGTCCTGAGGGTGATGGCTCATTGGCATGGTGCTTGGTTGGCACCACAAAGGTCCCAAGTTCAAACTCAAGGGAAAATCCTATTGTGATTACAAGGTCAGTACAAGGTTTGGTAGGTAGGTGTGAGTGAGGGGTAAGAAGGGCCAGACTGAACCCACACCCACCAGTGCACCATCCACTGGATGCCTGTTATGACTTAGTTTTGGATGAACCTCAACTCGGTTAATCCATGGTTTCACCTTGGTAACCCATTGTGTAAGAAGCAATTCTTACATATAGGTAGATAAGTAGGAAAATAGCTGACTACAGTTAACCCCTTTTATAATCAGGTCCATTTTAGTCACATTCTTGTTTGTGCACACTTTTTTTTTTTAGTAACCATCCGTTTTAGTAAAGATTCACCATTTTTTAGAACCATATCACATTTGTTAAGAGCACAAAATATTTGCAAAGCTTTCATGTGACTATAATGAGGAAAATTTAGGGCAAATACTAAGTTCCTTTTGACAAGGTTAGTGTTGTTTTGTGTTTAAGTTGAGCAAACTAACAACAATGAATCTAGTTAAAGAGAAAAAAAAAAAAAAAACTTTTTAATGAAAACAAAAAAAAGATATGCGAACTTGTCAAAAAAAAAAAAATTTTTAATAAAAAAAA
>Ga0116229_10001418_pt1 | contig 37506 bp, 21 predicted proteins | sample S1TSphgellanicum_3_FD_87313 | JGI IMG/M metagenome (GOLD analysis project Ga0116229, IMG submission 87313) | Host-associated microbial communities from peat moss isolated from Minnesota, USA - S1T2_Fc - Sphagnum magellanicum MG | ecosystem: Host-associated > Plants > Peat moss > Unclassified...
CCCGGTAAACTGACGCCTGAGGGGCAGTTTCATCCCATCCATGAAATCCCAGAACGAGGTTTTTTGGATTGCTGCCGAACACCGGTTTCCATGGATCACAGTGGGCGAGAGTGACTCAGCACCCGTCCGTGAGCAGAGTTAAGGGAGGCTTCATCGCGCGGCTTCAGGGGCGGCTTCATTGAGCGGGACCATCGTTCTTTTAATATAAGTAATATATATAATTTTTTGATCTTTCTTTGATGTTGATAAAAGTGTTGATTTTCTGTCTCTTTTAAGGATGAATGACAAACAAGGAATGGTAACACATGATTTCTAAGGCAACACCACTTTTTATATGATTGATGATGTTAGTGAAACAGTTTTGCACTTGAAATTTGAATACCTATCATTGAATTGTACTTCAAAAAGGAGTGACCCAAACATGACAAAGTGCAATTAAAAGTGGTAAGTCTTGAGTCTTGAGGAAGAAGCCAACCAAAGAGGTCTATTATATTAGCAATTTAACTCTAACAACATAGGATACCCCCTTCCATATATATTTTTTCTCTCTTTTTGTTGTTGTCTAGCATTTCTAGTTTGGGGTTTAAGGTTTCAGGCCCATGACATGTTAGAGTTATCGGTAAAGTCACCTTCTCTCTTCAGGTTGTCTTTGGGACTGCTTTCACCCCCCTATACTGGCCTCTTTCAATTGGTATTTGCAAAGTAAGGAAATTTTATTAAACCTCGCTCCAAAATATTGAAAGTCAGCACTTAATGCACAAGGTTTCGAGACTAATAATAGTAGTTGTACATGTAGGAGCGAGACTAATAATAGTAGTTGTACATGTAGGAGCAGTGAAAATATATGTAGCAGCAGAAGTGGAGGCGCTGAAGAAAAAAGGAAAAGACAGGATGAAATTCAGTTTACCACCCAAAAAATTGGTTGAAATACTACTCTGGTTTCCAAGTTATTACGTTTTTGTAAAATTTTCATTCCCATTTACACATTTGATGCCCTATTATGCCGAAACTGACCATCATTCCGGATATATTGTAGTACCTTTACCATTTTGGCAGTTTGTTGCTGAATAATTCATTAAAATTTTAAATATTAACGACAAATTTTTTTAATTTCGACAAAATTGAAAAAATATTTTTAATTTATGCCAAAATGGTAAAGGTATTACGGTAACTCTATTGTGGCAAACTACATTGTGGGCTTTTTATATTCCTTTCAATGTAAAATGTGTATGGTATAATATATACTATTGTTTTGACGTTTTAGATATGACCCCACAATTTCAAGACCCAATGAACTACCAAATGATTGTAAGAGTCACAAAAACAAGCCAAGTTATGCTACTACATATCGACGGAACAAGTAGGATCATTGTATGGAAGGATCATTTGTATCAAATCGACTAGAACCTTGCTTACTTGAGTCCCGAGAAATTATTCTTATTGTCGTGTTGTTGTTATTACTATTATTATTATTATTATTATTATTATTTTATTGGTCCATCAACCCGCACTCATGTAGGAATGTAAAATATTGCACAAATATTTTGATAATATCTTATATGATTGGTGCCAGGGTCTTTTTTTTTTGGGGGGGGGGCAATTTTTGTGATGGAGCTGAAGTGGCAATCATCTGTAAGATGGTTTAGCCAGATTTGGCTACATACAAGAAAATGAAGATTATATAGATATATATAGTTTTAAACAATTTATTTGCAATGTTTGTCCGTTGTTGTACCTACCGATACCCTAATTTTTGCCCACCACCATAAGACAAACCACCTCATATTCGAAGCGCACCTTCTTAAGCAAGTCCCGAATTTATATTGCATAAAAGGCAATCGAGTACACGATTTTTTTCTTTTTCTTTTTTTTTTAAAAAAAAATTTTAGGTAACATAGGACATACAATAGCCCAATTTTCAATGTTGCGGATTTTTAAATGATTTTCATGTTCATTGATTCGATAGCACACATCTATGTCGGAAACATCATCGGCGGACTTGAGTCTTGTTTGTAACAATGGTGTGGTAATAATAAGGTTCCCGACATTAATTTAAAAGCAAAAACCGTCTATTTAGAGCAAAGGTTGTAAGGGGTTGTGGCAAGAACACACGGAACTTTTGTTTTAATTAAATTGCATTCGAAGTTTGGCTATGTGCAATAATTTTTTTGTATTTTTGGCTTGAAATGATTTATTTTGGAATTATTTTCCTACATCATGACACCCTATGGAGGTGTCAATTGGCACCTTGTTAATACACTTTCACAATACACATAGCATTTTTTATTTATTTTATTTATTTATTTGTCTTTTTATGTTTTTTCCATCTTAAACCGAAACCAACCATCATGCCACAATGGGCAACATCACGCATCCCATTTAGAGCCTCCCTAATAGCCTCCAAGTGCCTTAGGAAGGTTAATTATACTAATGTTGTGCGGATACATTGTTTTTGATATATATCATTAGGTATATTTTATTTATTTATTTATTTAATATTTTATTTTTATTTTTAGTGAATTCACCTATTGTAAACTTGTTACAAAAAAATAAGGATAATAGTTTATTAACATTGAATTTTTTTTACATTGAGATAGGGTTTGGGCATACAAAAATTGTGGTTTCTATTAGATAGCTAGAGTTTGGAATTCATGTAAGTCCTTATTCTTGGACTTCTAAAAAAGAATATAAATCTACAATAAGCATAAGCATTGCAACATCATGCATAAATAAAAATACATTTTATTCCAACAAAATATCATGACAAATGTTTAGATTTTTTTTTTTTTAATTATTTAAAAGACAACAAGGTCAACATAAATCAAAATATACACATGCATACATTTGGGGCATTCTAATGGAGGAGGTGGGAAATATACTTTGACAAAATGAAATATCAATCTTTAGTGTAAAACAAAACACCCACATATTAATGTAAACCAATATTCCCAACTCAATAAGTACTCAAACCCATGCCAAACATGCTTCTAAATTGATTCAATTTTTTTACGACTAGTGATTCAATCAAAATGTTAGCACTTCATCCATTTGTATTCATGTAGATGATTTGAATTTTTTCCTTTGCTTTATAAATCTTTTAACATGTGATATTTGTACATTGGTGTGTTTTGTCTTTTTATGAAATTCAAAATTCAACACCAATTTTGTGACACCTTGATTGTCATGGAACAACGATGGTGTAGAATGAATTTAAGCAAAGCCAATGTAAGCTAATAATCTCTTCATCCATATGACATTTTTTTGCAATCAAGTAACTTATATCATTTTTAGATTCGATAGTTGATCCAACAATACAAACTTGCTTTCGAGTAATCCATGCAATGACTCCTTGGTTCATGGTAACACACTCCCACTCCTTGGTTTGTGATCATCCAAATTTCCAACGTTTACATAACAAGTTTATTCTTGTCTCTCCCAAATGTGTGACAAAGTCAATATTTCATAATACTTTTGAGATATTTAAAGATGAGATTTACTACAATGCAATGAATTCTTTTTGGATTTTGTGATAGTTTTTCCATTGTATTCATCACATAAATAGTGTTTAGTCTATTGCCTAACATTGCATGCATCAAGCTTCCAATAGCCTGTTGGTACGAAAAAACTGCCTCTTCATCTTCATCAACATTTTTGGAAATGTTCAATTGAAAATTTGGATCAAATGGTGTTCCAACCACATGTGCACCTACTAACCCAAACTTTGCAATAATGTGAAGGATATATTATGTTCGAATAATGTATATTAGCCTTAGCTTCCAATTCCTACAAATGTGCAAGCCAATATATATTCCAACATCTTGCATTGTCATTTCAAATTCATTGAACTTGGGATGTTCCACATGTTAAATAATTTGGTCTTGTTTGCTGAATAGCCCAATCTAGCATCTACAAAAATGATGATCATGAGTCTTGGAAATGAATTCATAAAATATATGTATAAATTGAATGTGTTTGGCTATAGGTCATATTTGACTAAAAATTGATTGAATATCATATTCCATGTTTGTGATGTTTGTCATAGCTTACATAAACTTTTCAAAAGTTTACACCCCAATCCTTGTCCATCTTCAAAACCATGTGGCTAATTCCTATAAATTCCTTCTACCGACTCCCCATGCAAAAAATCAATTTTAGTTACATCAAATTATACCAATTATGAATATGATATTAGGACTATAGTTCAAGCATGGCCTTGATCAACTCAAACTTTGCCACTAGGGTATAAGTTTCATTAAAACCAATTCCAAGGTTTTGAAAACAACTTTCACCACCAAACAAGCTTTGTATTTGTCTATCCCTTCATTTATTTCATACTTTATCTTATACACCCACTTGCACTTTAGCATTTTGTTCCCTATGGCAATATCACTAGAATCTATGTTTTTTTTTTGTGTAAAAAATATATTTCATCTTTTATGGCATCCTACCATTTCTTTCATTGTGGACATGTCATCGTTTCTTCCTAAAGAACAAGTTGATGCAAAAAAATCATTGAAATTTATTATCCATGCAAAAGAAGAATATCCACTCACCCAATGACCATAAACTTGTGCTAATGGTTGATGAATATGAGATGGTGTTATAGATATTTGTAGTCTTGCATGCACTTGTGCATCTCTCACTATGTCTTCACTTTGGTTGTTTTATAGGTCAAGAATAACATCAAGTTCTTCATGATCTTCTCATCAACTCCACATATATTCCCATTGTTATATTTTGCAATGATAGGATTGTTCATATTGATAGGGTTTAAGTTTGCCAATTCCCTTTTCGATTTTCAATATTAATCAAAATGTAATTCAAGCTCCCTATCTCTAGAAGTTGATGTATTAGAACTTGCTCCTTCATCAAACAAGAGATCATTGCTAATAATTATCTTATTTCCTTCCATGTCCTAAAAATAATATTTTTAAAATTCAAAACAATACCTCAAAAATATGAATTTTTTTTTAACGGCTAGATTTTGTTTCAACTTTTTAGCCACATGGACATATGTAATGTTCCCAAAAACTCTTAGATGGTTCTCATTTAATTTTTCATCACACCAAGCTTCTAATGGTATTTTCCCTTTCAAATTTCATATCTTAAGCTTGTTGTAGGTGTGAAGAGTTGTCAACATAACTTTAACCTATAATGCTTCCGTCAATCTTTTTGCATGAATCATACATCTGATCTTTTCTACTACATTTTTGTTGTCTCTTTCCACCCCATTCCATTCAAGGTGTAAGGTAGTCAATGCATGCTTAATCCTTTTTTTAACCAATTTTTAAAAAAATTCATGCTCAAAAATTCTCCTCCCCAATCACTCCTAAACATGTTGACATCTTTTCTAATATCTCTCTTTGAATCAATGGTGACTTGTTTGAAGATTTCGTTTTTTTGCTTGATGTAATACATGATGTGATGATTGTTTTAATCATTTTTGAACAACACAAATTATTTTGTTGCTCCAATGGAAATTGCATTCATAATGCATACATCTACATGATAGAACTTTATAAATGTGTTGGATTGCACCCATTTAGATGTATAAGAAAAATTGTTTGATGATTCTTTCCCATAACACATCTTTCATAGAAATCAAGATTTGCTTCAAGATTAGAAATGTGAAATCTTTCAACCATATCAAATTTCTCCATCTATTTGATCATGTTTGATACTTCAATGTGTGTTAATCGATTATGCCACAATTGGAATGTTGCACCTCCATTTCCCATTCTTGCAAAAGGTTTAATTTCAAATGTACTTATTTGTATCACATGTAAAACAACCTTCTTCTTTGTTGCCATTAAATAATAAATATCCTCTTTCATTGTTTACATACAATTTGCAATGCTTCTTATCATAAACATTAACCATGTCTAAGCTATTTATTTCTTTTGCTAAACAAAACAAATTTCGTTTGCTTAGTATAGTATAAACAAAACATCATGAAATAAACCACTCTTCCAACGTCCATCTCCAAGGTTCATAGATGTCTCCAATTCATGTTCCCAAATTGTAATAACTTATATTCCTCATTTTTTTTTTCAAAGTTTTTCAAGTTTTTGAACCATTGATGTTTGAAAATCATATGCTCATATGCTACATTATCATAAAACCATGATTCATCTTTTACTTTGCTATCAAACAGTTAAATCTTGTTCATCTTCTTTGTTGCTACCATGTTAACCTCTTTAATGTGCATTACAAGTGCACCATGTAAACATCACCAATTTTCTTAGTTCCAACAATGTTGGCTACAACATAATTTTGTTTCATGTCTTTTGAAACATCACAACCTTGTGTTAAGTTTTTCACCAAGTGCATCACATGTATAATGTAGACATCACTCGTTTTCATGGTTTCATCACATTGGCTATAACCTTCTTCTTCTTTTCATCTTTTAGAACATCATGTTTTGGGTGCTCCTTCTCCCAATGTCCAACCTTACAACACCTATTGCATTGTGTCCTTTTCTTCAACTCAATAATATTTTTTGTTCAATTCTTTCTTCCTTAATATATAAAAGTTTTCATTCTCCCACTACTATCATACTTCCTACTTGCTTAGCAAAATAACCTTTGTCAATTGACACTCACATTATCACTAATCCCTTTAACCTTTCTCAATGCCTCCTTCAATAATCACACTTATAAATTATTCAAGGCTTTCTCAATGACCAACATGTTATCCCATGCATCAAGGATGTTTTCAAAATTGGGAGTTAAAGCCATGAGGTAAAATCATGTATATTTCTTTGACAATGATTGTATTAGCCATCTTGATTATTAATTCACTCGACTACTTGGTTATCATTTGTATCTTGTTTAAATAACTAGAGATGGAATCTCCTTCCCTTTTAAGAAAGCACACATCTTGTTTTGAAGCACACACCCGTTCTCAATAGGATTTTGTCCATGAATAGAAATAAGCTTCTACCACATTTGTGTAAAGGTTTCATAGTTAAGCAAAGAAGTTTTTGAAGATGATTTCCATTTATTCCTTGCATGATGTACATGCTTGTGCAATGTTATCACAATCATCCCACTCATCCTCCTTTGTTCCCTCTCTTAATTCTCTCCTTGAAATTGTTTTTCCAAAATTCTTGAATGGGAAGTTCTCACTAGAAAATTTCTCTATTGTCATAACATCATTTGAATGCCCTACGAGACTCGAACTCCACGTTGTGCCTCAAGCAATGAATAGCTCCTTTGAAAAAATGTTTTTCTCAGAAGTACTTTAAAAAAATTTGCACAAGAATTGTGAAAAATGTAGTGAACCCATAGCATATTGGAATTCTAAAAAAGAGTATAAATTTTCATTAAGCATAAGCATCACAACTTCATCCATAAAGAAACTAAGAAAGAGTAAAATCATGCTAATATGTATAAAAATAGTCAAAATCATTGTTCAATCTTTTATATTTGAAGGTGGTAATTTAAATTGGCATTCAAATTTTTGGATTTAGTTATATAACAACATTCATAATATATTATGCAAACAAATCTACTAAGAAAAATTACCCAAAAGCTTTTTTAAAACAATTATAACTAGTGTTTTAAGCCCAAATAATAATAATAATAATAATACCAACTTCTTGAAAAGATTTGAACATATTTTTTTAATTAAAAAAAAATCTTAACATAAATAATCTTTAAAAAATTTAAAAGATTTTCTTAAAATTCAAAACATTTCAATAATAGATTAAGTAATCAACACCTTTAGCTCATTATATTGTGCTTGGACCCAAATACACTTTACTACAACAAAGACCAAGACGACAAGGCGAGCAAAAACCAAAAAACATTCACATGCACAAACTTAAGGCATTCCAATGGAGAGTAAGTGGGAAATACAATTTGAGAAATGAACTATTGATCGATCTTTTATGTCAAACAAAACTCCCACTTATTACTAAGTGTAGACCAATACCTATTATATTGCATAATAGATCCATCTAAGTTGCATTTGAGGAATTGTAAGTCTCGAATTGTGGGCAATGGGCATTGAACATTTTTGAGCATTTAATAAAGAAAATTGTAGCCGCATCTATCTAATTTTGATTTGCCATCCAACACAAACATGCGTGTGCCCCCCACCTCCTTCCCTTCTCCCTTGGAGCCACCTTCTCCCATTTGTCCACTTTTTTGTCCATTACTTTGTATTTCCAACTTTTCTTCTTCATAACGCATTGAAGAATGACCACGTGAAAAGTCAAGCAAACTGTGTGTGTCACAAACCATCTACAAGTACTTCCCGTAGTATGGGGAATCTAATAGAGACTTTGATGTGACGAGTAGATTGTGATTGAAGTTGCTACCTGGCATTTGTGGAAGATTTCCCACGAGTCATCATCTTTCCCAATAGTCATCTTCTTCTTCTTCTTCTTCGGATGGCTAGTTTCATCAAGGTTGATATCTGATCACCCATCTCCCCAAAACCCAAGTGACTCTTCTGAATTTTGGAGACTTTCACAACATCTATAAACAGAAAATAGCATGTATGAAGCTTGATTTAGTATGAGATGATAAGTTCCCTTGGAACAGTTTTTGCTCTCTTCAACAACACCATATTAGGTGAATTTTCTGCACCATGAGAGAGAGAGAGAGAGAGAGAGAGAGAGAGCAGGGTGCAGAGTGCAGAGCAAGATAGACACAAGAAACACATACGGGGAAAAGAAAGGAAAGGAAAAAAAAAACCTTGAATTTGAGAAAGGGGTCTTACTTGAAACTTTGTAGCATCTCAAGAATTTCAAGGTCATGAATCCATGATTGCAAAATTCCAGGAACAGAATCAGGTGTCCTTGCCACCTCCTTAAAGTCTCCAACTCTTCAAAAATTACCCCCAAAAAAATGCAGGGTACTCGAGTTAGTTAGCATTATGGATTGTTTCTGTGATCAAAACATGACATTGATTTTGGGGAAGAAGAGAAAATCTCCACTCTAATAATCCAGATTCCATCCAGCAAGCACATTTTGATACACTTGATACATAGGAGAGGATTACAAACTCATAATCTGCTAGCTCTATTTACAAACTCTTTCTGCACAACTTCAATCCTGTCAACTTAATTTGAATCAACATCAAAAGTCACAATGGCTACATCAATTTTCAGACTGATATATGTTGCTATAAAAACATAAGTTACATTTATTATCTAAAAAAAATTGGTCTCAACTTAATTAGAGATCATCAAGTCCAAAATGGGTTCTAGTTTTGACTGACATACTATTTACCTGGGAATGAATTTCTCTCCATTGCAGAAAACAGTATTGCATACATTGCCAACAAACACCTCCATACGTGGAACAGCATCTACTACTTGTAACAAGCTTTCCAACACCTCCTGATTTGGGAAACAAAAAATGATCACAGTTCAGCTAGAATCTACACTAGCACGAAAGGTTTGGAAGATCTTCAATCTACTTTACTTGTTCACCAGATTGAAACCCATCAAGGAGGGCGGGGGTGAACTTTGGTGTTAACAAAATTTTGACATTATTTGCACATTCTCACACAGTCACACATTTGCTAAACAAGTTTTGGAGAGATGGTGGAAATTGACTTACAACAATGTGATGAGGTTTATCAACTTGGAGTAGTGTACAAAGTTTCCCAATTAAGCTGTCTCCACAGCCTTGCTGTATCTGCTACACCCATTCACAAATTTGGGTCCATTCCTAATCCCAGTGTACATATGTGCACTGCCTGCCTGTTTGCTTAATCACTGTAATCCTGCATTGAAGAACTTGGACAACAAGATCTTCGTTTATCCTGCAAAGTTTGTGAGGATGGATAGATATTCATTGTGTTAATGAGATTTCTTTTTTACCTCAAGTTCACGTTTTAGCAACATGACAAGATGTGTACTTTCTTGCAGCTCCTCTGCAGTAGGCCTTGACTGCAATTCCTCTTGTAAAACCTTAATGGTATTCTCCTTTTCCTCTATTACCTGTGGATGAACATACCCACCTAATGACAACATATTTTGCTATGATCTCTGTTACTAGATATTTGATTTATCTGTAATGTTGTTGCTCAGATTTTACACAAATTCTTCGTTTTTTAAGGAAAAATTCACCAACTTTTCAAGGATGATATATATTTTGGGGGAAATTTTCACCACATTTTGACTGAGTTCTTAGTTTGTGGACAGTTCTGCTAAAAATCTGTCACCAGTTAATGCTATGTTTTTCTTGAGATGCTTGCTTTTTTAGATGATGCTACTACATCAGAAAATTGGGGAAAAAAAAACATAGTGAAGAATGAAAAAAAATGGAACCTGCCAATCGTGCTGTGTTTCTTTCTTGTCAGGCCCTGGAGACTTTGATGATGTTTTATTCCTGTTGTCTTCTTCTTCTTCTACTAGTGTTGTAGTAGGCTTGCTGTTATTGTAAACAATGTTTTCCCTCTCGCATAGTTCATGACATAGCTGGGCATTAGTTGCACGTAAAGCAATAATCTCAGCTTCCATCACCAGTCTCTGTCTTTCAAATATGCCCACCTGATCCCATCAACTTTAGATTTCCAGTCAGAACACCTACTCCTTGAAGCATTCGATCAGTCAGTACTACAAGAAGGTGCCTTTGCCAGAGGGGCCCATCCCAGGAATCACCTCGATCTGATGGTCCACTTTTTGTCTTGGTGGCAATTCATTCAGAAGTTCTTCAAGTATCACATCAGCCATGTATGTATGGTATGGGAATGACTAACCAAGACAGAAACAGAAGCATGTAGTAAAGAAATCTAATGTTAAATATTGTCATTGCAGGGATATCATGAATGTCCAATTAGCACACAGAAAATTTTTACTTCAAGAAACTGGTAAGAAGTACATAGTAGTTGCAACTGAGGCAGCAAGCAGCCTTACAATTTGAGCTGGTTTTAGATCCTTTTGTAAGAAGTTGGGTTCCAGTATCATGTCTCCATTCCCCCTTTGGGCAGAAGCCAGTTTATGCTTTAGCTTCTCATACACTTCCTTTTCCCTTCCCCGCTTCCACTCTTCCTGTGTGGCGCCCCATTTGGTAGGTAACCCATGAAAGCCAACCCATTTTGGTGATGGATCCAAGTTATCGAAAGTACTTACACTGATCTATAAATGAAATTCGCAGAGTTCATCAAGATTCAACCCAACCTATTGAGCAAAAAAAGCAGATTTTGTAAACATGTTCAGTGCAGTAGCTTCAGGATCAGCACACGGAGTGAGTGAGTAGTTGCAGATTAGAAAAAACTGAAATGAAAAGGCATTTTGAAAAACATAGATTCTATAATTTTCAACAAATGGGTTTTTGAGGTCTTACCCTTTCCATCGCTTCATGCAATTTGTCTTGAAGCTTTTGTGTTACTCTCTCTTTTGCTCTACACACATGCTCCAGCTGACTGTCCCAATGTTCATTTACAACAAACCCGTCTCTCCCCATTTCATCATTGTGACATTACTGGGTCAGAAAAATAAGCTCCAGAAAAATGTACAAGGGACCTCCTTCTTCTTCCCCAGCCTTGCCACATGACTACACAGCTCAGACCACAGTTACAATCTTTTGGAGGTACCAATTTTTCTTCTCATTCTTCACATGTACACAAGACAGAAGAAAATTGTCCCATTTTGACATTGATTTCAATGTGCACATACCTGCATCGTTGCAACAAGTTAGCATTGATGGATTGGAGTCGCTGGAATGCCTTCGAGAGCAAAGTGTATTTTTGCTGAGCTGTGGCTGACGCTAATTCAGCCTGTTGCTCAGACGCAGCAAGCTTCTGTCTTACCAATTCTGTCTCACTCTCTAGCTTAACAAGAAGCTCATTGTTCTTCTCATCAGCTTGCTTCAGCTCCTCTACCTCCTCCATGAACTCCTGAAAGCAAGCTTACCCCAAAGTTCACAAAGATTTCTTTTTTCAACTTCAGTTTTTCTTACACTGTGCACACACAACAACAACAACAACAACAAACAAGGACGGTGTGGAATTTTCTTTAGATTGCAACAACAATGGGTGTGGAGAATTTTTCTGTGTTCCAAGCTCAGGCTTACAATGTGGATGATGCACTTGGAACCAACACTTTTGAAACAAGCGGCACCTGCAAAATGATAATGAGCATAGATGGATGGCACAGATGGGATCATGGTATTATAGCATTACTGTGGGTGATAGGTTGTTGAAAAGGGGGCGGAAATTGTGTAGAAATTTAGTATGAACCTGAACAAGTCTCTCTCGTCTTTCATAGTTGTAGATGACATCAATAAGTGTTGTGTAGAGACTCTCCTCGAAATCAGTTGTTAAACTCATCATTGAGCTTGCCAGAATTGGAGAAAACCCATTGTGACATAGCATTGTATTGATCCTGGCCACCCATTTGGGGCTTTTGTTGTTGCTCCCAGCAGCAGCAGCAGCATTGTTGTTGTTGTTGTTATTGCCATTGTTATCATTGTTCTTCTTCTTCTTCAGTGCACTCAGGAGCTCAATTTCATGCTCCCAATCTGCTGCGTCCCATGCACCCATTTGCATCTTTAAAGTCTCATATGGCTCATTTTGAAGCTGATCATGATGGGTACTTCCACAACTAATCCTGCCAAATTCCCATGTGCCATCATCCTTCCTATTCTTCTTTGTCTTCTTCTTCTTCTTTGCTGCAGCAGCAGCAGAAGAAGAAGAAGAAGATGTGCCGTCACCACCACCTTCTTCTTTCTCTGGTATGTTCTTCTCTAGTGGAACTGTTCCTTCAGCATCAGACAGAAGAAGAATTTCTTCTTCTTCCTCTTCTTCTTCTTCTTCTTCTTCTTCTTTGTTTTCATGAAAGGTTTCGTCAGCTCTCATGTAATTTCTTGCTGGTGATAAGAAGAAGTGTGCAAGCTTTTGTTGTTGTTGTTTGTTGTTTGTTGCTGCTTCACCAAATGCTGCTTCAGCAGAACAACAATTTCTGGTTGACATGATTTTCTGATGATGTGTTTCTGCTGCAAAACTTCTGTCACCGAGCTTTTGTTCATCATCATCATCTTCTTCTTCCTCACCGAGAGTCTGATCACCACCACAACCCCTTGAGCTTATCTTCTGAGATCTTTTGGTTGCTGCTGCAAAGCAGATATGTTCATCTGCATGATGTTGTTGCCCATCATCATCATCTTCTTCTTCTTCTTGGGCAACTACTTGCTCATCGCATGAGCTTTTCTTCTTGTGCAACTCTTGTCTGTAACAGCCTTCTTCTTCTTCACCGGCAGAAGCTACTTTGCTTGAGCTTTTCTGCATTTCTTCATCTCCTCCACAATCCTCCTTCTGAACACGCGCCTCCTCCTCCTCAACAACAACAAGAACACCACCTCCATCTGCACCTGTGAGCTCGACATTATTCTTTTCTTGCTGCTGCACCACTTTTTCTTGACTTTCGTGCAGCTTGTTTGAGTGTGATGGTTTCCCAGGAGTTTCCTCCTCCTCCTCATCTGAAGAAGGGGATGACCCACAACCCAAATCGTCTTGGAAGTTGTTCACCATGTCTTGAGAGCTCGATCCGTCGCTGGAGAAATCTCGCTCTGAAGAGATGGGGTTTTGGAGCATCCTGCAGCAGCTGCTCATCTTCGCTGTTGCTGCCGCTGCTAGTCTTGTTGTAGTTTGAGCTGAATTGGAAGTTCGGAGCTCTGAGAACCAACAAGTCTTCGATCTGTTGCTGTTGCTGCCGTGCTTCTTGTTGCCGCCCATCCTCCACTGATTATCATCTCCTTCTTCTTCTTCTTTCTGTGGAAGCTGGTCATGAAAGAAACCTTTGAAGCTGGAGCTCTCCTCCTCCTCCTCCTCCTCCAAGTCCTTGAAGCTGGACAAGCTTCCCGCCCCAAAACCCTTGTGAACAAGAAGAAGAGAGCTTGTTGGATTAAAGGATTGTTGGTTCACTCTGGAAGCAGCAGCAGTTTTCTTGTCGCAAAACTCCTCCAGCTGCCGTAAGCTCTTCTCGTGATGATGATGATGATGATGTTCTGCTGCTGCGACAGAACTACTGTTGTTGTTGTTGTTCTGCTTCGACTTGGCTGTAGTCTGAAGATCAGCAGCAGTAGCAGCATCTGAGAGAAGAGATGATGGGTTCTGAAGCAGCGCATCCAGAAAGGAAGGATTATGGAGATAGTTGGAGGTCTTCTTGGAGGAGGAGACGCTGTTGTTGTTGTTGTTGCGGAAGAAACTCTCCTCCTGATCGTCGCCCCCACCATGTCCTACTCTTTCATCAACGCTCTCTTCTTCTTCTTCTTCTTCTTCTTCTTTGCCGAGCTTCTTATTCTTCTGCTTCTCAGACTTGCTGATGTCGGGGTACAGTTCTTTCACCTGAGGAGGAGGAGGAGGCATCAAGACTCCCGCAATTGCTTTCCTACACTTCGAGGATGAAGAGTCCTCTTCTTCTTCTTCTTCTTCTTCTTTTTCATTCCTGAATTTCTTCAAGTGTGACATCTTCTTGTGTCCAAAGATCATGTTGGCCGATCTGAGCCTCCTCTGTAGATCCCAATTCTCCTTCACCTTCTCTTGTGCTCCTTCTTGTTGCAACAAGCTTTCTTTACCAATGCTGCAGTGTCGTCGGAGTTCTTTATCTAGTGCTGCTCTCTCCAAATTTTGTGATATTGTTGTTGTTGCAGCCGTCTTCTTCTCAACAGCAGCAGCAGCAGCAAGAGTCTGTGGGTGACGACGACGACGACGATGATGATCCTGCAATTGTTCATGATCATCATGGTCATCAGCATCACCTTCTCCTTCTTCTTCCTCCTTTCCCACGCTCAGCATCTTTCTCAGTCTCTCCAGTTGTGCACCACCCTTGTTGTTGTTGTTGTTGATGTGCACCGCCAACTGCTGAACTCCTCCTCCCCCATACTTGGCACTCATGAGTTGTAACATCGATGCCAAATCCTCCATTTTCTTTGCTGCTTTCTTCTTCTTCTTCTTCTTCTTCTTCTTGATCGTCCTGCAGAAACAAACAAATCAATCCTTCATGACCAAGACGACGATGACGACCACGAAAACTTCTTCATAATCCATGCATGCAAATCTTTCCTTCGAACAGATGTGCTGCAGAAGACAGATGGGTTGTCGTTGTTGGTGGTGGTGGTGCTTGCGATGGATTGATCGATGAATCCTTGCAAGAACATAGGTAGTACTGAGTAGGAGTCGATGGGTACATTCTTGCCTATCAAGATTGTACAAGTGTGATTGATCCATGGATGCTAATGCCTCTCTGGATGCTCCTCCTGTCAAAGTTTGCAGGACTCATTGCTTTCTTTTGCTTCCCTTTGAATCAAGATTCCATACCACAAGCTGCATTTCCCTTTCTGACTCCTTTTCGAGCAGCAGCATTGTTGGGTTCTTGATTTGCTTTGTGTGAAGATGTGCCTTTCCTTGGGTTTTGGATGGTTGTAAAGATTTGAGGTGCACTGTAGTAGAGTGGTTCTTTGTGTTTTGTGGGTTGTGAGGATTCAGTGCTTGCAGAAAGCAGCATTATTGTTGAACATCTCCAAAGTTTTTGTTTTGTATACCACTTAAGACTGACTGCAAGCTATTTGTCAAGCTAACTGCTGCTGTTGCACTTCTTCTTCTTCTTCTTCTTCTTCTTGTGTGTGTTATAGTTAGATTGGACCTGCTCATCACATCAATTGTGAAGGAATTGTTTCCATACATACAAGGGAGGGAGGGAGGGAGGGAGGGAAGGAAGCAAGGAAGGAGCCACCAAGCATGAAGAAGTCTAGATCATACATATATATACTTGGCCACATGCGCAAGCCTTGCTAATGCTCACTGACCTTGATGGAGCATTTTCTGTATCAGAAAGTGGGATGCCTGCCTCTCATTTGCATTTGTATATCCAGGTCAACATGGCCACAATGTCATTCAAAATGTAGGATAATCTGCTTAAAAGAGATGCCTGCCAGTCTTTTTTGCATTTGTATATCCAGATTGGCATGGCCACAAGCAATGTCATTTGAATTAATGTAATGATATCTTCTACCAATTTTCAGAACAAAAGCTCCACCTTCATTTGAATCTTTTGCATGTATCAAGGATGACCTTCTTGTTGTGTACAGGAGGAGGAGATGGGACTCAAGTTCAATACAAGCTTCTTTTGGGTGTCACATGGGAATGACTTACTAACATGTGTTCAACCTTGAGAAGAGGGGATGATGACGATCATTGCTGCACTCTTACCAAGCTCAGTTTCCAGTTACTGTTTTGTTTCTTCCAACAATGTCAGGTTTCTGCAGTTTTCCTTCTCTTTTTTTTTCCCCCATGGCCCACTTGCAGCAGGTATGTATATAATTGCATCAACATTTTCAGTAATTCTTATGATAAACCCTTGTAGAGAGAGAGTTGGGGGGGTTTAAGGTCACCTGAACTAGCTTCAGACCAGAGGTATTTTGGCTCTCAAGAGTTGATTCCGAGTGTGTTTCAGCAACTCAGATTACAGCAAGTGTGCTACAGGAATTCCCAAGTAATTTTGTTTCAGGATGAAACTTTGCTTGGCTCTCTTTTGCTAGGAAGGTGAAGATCTCGGGAGATGGCTATTTTCAGGTAGCAGCAAGGTGAATGAATTCAGACTTACACAGCCTTGCAGAACATTTTGAAGATTTGGGTACTTGTCAAATTTTCCAGAATTGCTTCAAAATACTTCTAAGTCTTTTAGTGTGCAATAGATACTAAGAGTCTAACATATGTCCTGGAGATAGACTAATATGAAATATGAGCTCTTCTCGCTCTTTCCTTGCGGTGCTGTCTTTTGTTTGGAATGTGTCCAAAAAATTATGTTTGAATTCTGAGACTAAGTCATCAATTGGAGATTTAAGAATTTAGAGAAAAAAAGTTCCCATCTTGTGACTTTGGGACTCTTGACCCATGCCTGAAGCAAGCTTATGTGTGGATTGCCAGGTCATGTTTTATGTATGTGCTCAGTAGAAACTCAATAACAAACTGGACGACACAATGCATTGGGGATTCTGTTAGTCCCATTTTAATTGCTGTGGGTGATCTACCTTGATCCCTCACTCTTGTACATGCCTGTTGATGTTTTTGAGGCTTCATTCTTATCACACATATCTAGAACTTACTTCCACTCGTGATGTTTTACTTGAGCAGTTTGGCACCATCTTACATCATTTGAGAGGAACCCAGCTCAACTTTCGATCTTTGGATTCCAACAAATCTTTCAGGTATGCAAATTTCATCTGCACAATTTAGCCTGGACCATATGCAGATGTACATCAAACACAAATAAGGTGAATGAATGAATGAATTTTTGGTTTGTCTGTCTTCAATGTAATCACACCAATTGTGCCCAAACTCCAACATGCCATGTGCATATATTGAAGTTTAGATACCTACTTTCTGTGAAATTTGATTGCTGTTCACATTAAGGATATTGATTCGTTTCACCCACTAATAGGGTAAAACCATTTGAAATGCACAACTATGAGTGAACTAAAATGTTTTGACTCTAGAAACATGATATCATATTTCATAGTGAAATCATCCTTTGTCATTTCTTCATCAACATTTGTTTCAGCCCGAAAATTCGTTACTTTGTTTGTTATATGTTCTTTTTAATGGTGTGTTTCTCTATTATGTAGTTGGTTCTACATGTATCCTTAATTCCTTAAACATTTGTGAAAAAAATCAAAACATAATGTCATGTGCATCATACACTACCAACTAGTTCCCCCTTTGTCTATTTTTAATAATAAAAAACCAATGTCAAACCACCTCTAGCCATGTGTATGATCACATGATTGAAAAATTTGCTTAGTGTCTTTTTAAAATGTAGTGTGGTTTAGGCTTATCACTAGTTCTTAAATTGGTACTCAAACCATATTCATACCAAGGTTGTCAAAACTAGATGTCACTACTAACTTTGAATCTTTCCTTATGTTTGTGTTGATGTTGAACACACATCATCACACATCACATCTGAAACAAAATCTTTTGCTTGTGTTTTAACCTAGCTTCATTTAGTTGCTATTGGTTTTCAATTTGGTCTAAAGGGTGAAACAACATCTTGACAACGAATTCATAACAAGATTATGTTTTTTACCAATGATCTTGTTACAACCAATCTTGATTTTTTATTTGGATTTTGTTTCACCATAGGTTTCACAAAACAAGCTTAAATTCATTGTTGTTTATTGTCACCCTACCTAAAGCATGATGATTTTTACGTGCACCGCTAAGAAGATGCTAATAAGATGAAGACACTAAACTAGCCAAGGGTCTTAAATGGAACCAGTACAAAAGGACCACCCCCCATTAGCATGACATCATCCTTTTCCTTATCGCATAACCCTCTCCACCTCCCATTCCTTTGTTGCATGTAACCCCCTTTCTAAACCGATCCACCCTCAGGTGCTCTCAACACCCAATTCATAAAATTCTTAGATTGCAAAATTGCTAGTAATAACATCATTTTTCACCCCCTTTTCCAAACCTACCAAGTGTGTCTTGTGTCCTTACATTGCATACGTTTTGTATTCTCTTCATTTTTGCATCCATTAGGCATGTTCCATGTTCTTGACTTGTTCCATCTCCCAATGCAATACTAGCTCTTGATTAGTATCTTGATAAGCTTTCATATTTTTGATCATGCATTTTTGCATTGTTTTTCACATGCACTATGTCAAACTCCAATTTCCTTTCTACTGGACTTTGATTCCACACCTCATCCCTACAATTCAAAAGGCATGCAACATTGTTTTGCATTAACCTTGGTAATCTATTTTTACTATATTTTACTTCTAAAACATGTCCATACTCATAGGTTTTGTTGTTGATCATTCTTGTAAAATGGGCATTTTCATGGGACTTCATGATTGAAGCAATAAAAACCAATTCCACTTGCTTTGATGGTTCACGCATCATACCAAGCTACTTTTTTGTCATTCAAATGTGTGTCCAAGGTCTTATTGTTTTCATGTCTTTTCTTGTTTTGGATGTTGTTGTTTATAACCTTCAAGTCATTAAACAAGGTACTCATTCCTTGTAACCTAAAGGCTTCCCTTGTTATATGTCCACAAATTGTGTATAATTCCATGTTTTTGTGTTGTGGCACAATTTGTAACCTACACATCTTTTCACAAGCTACTCATTCCATGCAAGCTTAACTTAAATCCCATGTAACGTGTCCACAAACTTTATGTAACATGTCCACAAACTCTATGTAACATGCCCACAAACTAAGTACAATTGCCCACTTTGTCTTTGGCCTTGTTGCATCATTGAATCCTAGTTGTTACATGTCTTACTACGTATGAAGTCCCTTTATATGTGAATCCCATGTAATAGTCCATATCGTTGTAAAAGGTTCCCTCTTGCATTGTATGTCATTAAATAGTTGACGTAACTTAATCAAGCTTGTGTTGTAACCAATTCTACTTGTCTTCATATGTTATATTCAAAAGGGTTTGGGGATAATTCATAACCTTTGTTTGTACACGGACATGGTTAAAAACCTTAGGCATTTTCCTTGTTCTTGTCTCCTCCTCTCACAAACTATTGTAACATGTCCATACCCTTTTAACATGTCCTCTTGCATTCTATTTTACTAGTTATTTCAAATGTAACTTGGCTTTCTTTATTGTAATAGATCAATCTGGCCTTGATGTGATAATTTCAAATTGTTGTAAGATTGTATTGTTTTCCATAACATAATCATCATTTCTATAACATGTTAATCTTTCATTATCATGATGGTCCAAATCATGTAGGTACATGGTCAATCCATCCCTTGCTAGCTATGCATTTGTACATATGTACCTTCTAACCTTTTAATGTTATGCCTTACCAAAATGCTTGCCTAGTTATGTTCTATAATATGTTTGTCTTTTGTTGTAACATGAAAATCCCAACTTCTAACTTCTATGTATGCATTGTTGCCCACTAATACTTTGTTACTTTGTTGGCATATATGTTTGTATTATGTTTTCAACTACTTGAATGCATCTCATTACTATGTAACTTTGATGTCATAATAAATCATATGATATGAATATGTAATTTAAGTTATTTTCACATTTACAATTTATTTCAAGGTGTGTACATGAATGTACATTTTGAAGACCTGTGAATTGTTTTTTTAAATATTGAAATTATAACATATTTTTAACTATGTGGGACATGTCACACAATTTTGGAAGGCAAGAAGATAACATGGCAAAGAGGACAAGTGAAGACAATGGTTATGTTACTAAAACTTTGGATTATGGAAAGGTGTATATGGATCAACATAAGGAAACTTTGGAAGCAATGATTGCACGTGGTCAATAACCACCAACATGTCCTTTTAATTATAGAGATATTTACTAATGGAATGAATATCATGTAATACCACAACATGATGGGACAGGGCACCCATTTAGAAGAAGGTTTATCTAGCATATGTTCCATGGGACGAAATTCAAGGTTTCTTAGTTGGGGAAGAAAGCAGAGGTGATGTGCAATGCAAATTCATCCAAAAAGACAATCAAGTCAATGCATATTTTTTAAAATCCACAATGGAATAGTTATTTTGTAAGCATGAGGTAAAATAACTCGCATTTAGTTGTCCATAACATGTAACATGAAAATTGTAACATGATTACATTGAAGTTATGTGTAGTTGTACAACATTTGGAACATACCAAAAAAATGTAGAATTCAAATAAGGGTCATGTTACACCATTTATTGAAAAATTTGGCATGTAATACAAAATGCATATGAAATGATTGATGTGTAATGGCTAAAGTACATTGTACAAGTTACATGTTTAAGTAGATTAATAATCCACCAATTATGTGTGTGATATTCTCGTTGACTTCTAAAACATGAAAATTGTAAGATGATTATGTATTGAAATTATGTGTAGTTTTACAATATTTGGAAAATATAGAAAAATGTATAATTCAAATAGGGTTCATACTACACCATTCATTGAATAATTTGGAATGTTAGACAAAATGCATATGAAATGATTAATGTGTAATGGCTAAAACACATTGTACATGTTACATGCTTAGGTAAATTAATAATCCACCAATTATGTGTGTCATGTTTTCATTGACTTCTACACATGTATCATTGTGAATATGGACCAATAGATTTTTCTAGAACAATTCACACACTCCAACCCAATATGTGACCCATGAAATCCAAGCAGAAAAAAAGAAACAATGAGACTAGTAGCTAAAGGCTTATTGGGTCCTTGAATTTCCATGAAGAAATGAGGGGTTTCTCACAAAAAAGGTTGTTGTTGTTCATTGAACATTAAAGAGATTCTACCTTCACCCAACGATTGTTGAAATTTGTTATGTCGCTTTTGAACATGCCAACAAATTGGGTCTTATTGTCCATGGCAACATCAAATTTGGTTATAGATTAACATTTCCAGCCCACGTATCAGAGGACCAAAGCCCTTGTTTTGGAAAACCTTTGATTAGGCCTCTCTACATATCAAATTATGAACAAGCACAAAGCACAAACTAAAGAGATCATGGACAACAATAGAGACTTAACAATCTATTATTATTAGAACAAGACATTCGAAACTTAGTAGGAAAGTTTGCAAAAGAAACTTATAAGAAAGATGAAAATGATGCAAAGAACATTTGGGTCAAAACCTATAACTAAGAGCTAAAAGGATTACTTTGGAAAAGGACTATAAGTTTTTTTTCCTGAAAATAATTTTTACATGCAAATGAATTTTTGAATGAAATTTATTGTAACTTGTTATTTAAAATATTTATATTTTTTTCAATGCATCATTTTTTTATTAGTCATTATTGAATAAATATGAATTTTTAAAAGTGTGTAGATTCCTTACAAATTCAATGTTTCATCTTTAAAAATGATCAAAATTTCAAGTCATCACCAAAAATTAAAATTTCACATTCTTTTGTTTTATTATACTCTAAGTTATAACTTTTCTTAATACATCATGTACATTATAACCCATTTATATGTGGTAAATGACTCTTGAAGTTCTAAAATTTTGAAGCAAATTTAAAACATTATTTGAATTTTAAATTTTTTAGAATTTGACATTTTTAAAAGTATGAATTTTTTTTGAATGTGGTTAATATGTTCTTATCATCTATATTTTCTTCAATGAAAATTCTTTTATTATATGAGTCCTTTTGATAGTCCTTTGCAAATTTGGCTCCATCTTACACAATAGTGTACATTTTCAAACGTCCTAAATTAAAACCAAAATTTAAAATTGGATCAAATGAATTTTTATTCTAAGTTCCTTGACATTTAGATGAGGGGAAAAGGACTAACTTGCCATGATTACTATGGTTTTAAATGGTAATTTAAAAAAAAGTTTAATTTTGACTAATTATGTTTAATATTTGACGCCCTTTTTGGCTCTTAGTTACATGTTTTGACCTATCCAAATGTGGGTGATTGGAAAAAAACAAATTTTTTTTCTACCAAAAAATTAAGGTTGAGAGGAATTTTTTTTTGCAAGGTTGCAACATGTCTTTCACAATTGGCATATAAATTGATTTGCAAAAGGATATGATGTTACATCATGGACATGAAAGTGGTGTGTCAATTGATGCCACATTTGACACAAATGATAAGAAGGTATCCTTATCTTTTTACTTCAAGGATACATTGCCCTAATTACATGTAACACATGGGAATACATTAATGTTTTGTAGTGACTATGTGATACAAGTCCTTGGATTGTGACATACAATATTGTTTCTACATCCCACATAGCACATGTAACATGTGTTGAAGAATGTTACTTTGTAACATGGGATTAACAACATGGAACCTTGTAACTTGGACTTTGTAGCTTCTCACATAGCATGTTGCAAACTTTGTGGCCAAACTATGTTATTGTAACATGTCACTTCATACTATATATATTAAATGTAACATGTGATTTTGTCACATTGGTGAATGAATTAATGTTTTATGTCCACAATTTCCATTGTATACCATAATGGTTTTTTATGAATGGCATAATGGTGTCTCTATTGCTTACATTATCCTTTCAAGCTACAAGACACATGATTTGTCCCCTTGGATGGATGCATTGAATAAGAACTTATTGTTGGTTAAGGCTTATTATCACCCTAATGCATTCATTGTGGATGATGTTTGGGCAGAAGGGTCAAAGCAAGATAAGTAGCATGTAAAAGTAAATGTTTCCATTTCAACCATGTGTTGTTCATATAACTACCATAAAGTAGCATCAAACTAGGTGACAAGTAACATTAGTTTACTTTATTAAATTCATAATTTAATTCTAAAAAAATTAAAATCAAATGAATTAAAAAAGTAGATAAAAAATACATTTGAAACTAACTAAAATATATATGTTCAACCTTATGTTTTGGTTTTTAAAATTAATGAAATTGATATGCAATAAGTTAAGAAATGAATATCAACATAATTTTTAGTAAATTGTAAAAAAAAATCTATTTCGTTTTTGTAATAACCTATTTGACACTTATTTGAAACCAAAAGCCCACAATGAAAAGTAGACATCAAAAGCTAATTGTATTTTGAAAAACCTATTTAAAACCTACTTTTACAATTTGAAATACAAAAATCAATGCACAATAATGTAGACATATATTATATTTAATCATTGAAATGAAAACATTCAATGTTTCACAATTCTATAATGAGATTTATTGTTATTTTTAATCTACTCGTTCCAATTTTGATAAGGTAATCAAGTTGTTCACTTTATCTTGCTTACACCCAAAAATAAATAGCTTAAGGTACCCAATGAAATTACCTCTTATGCTCATTGTCAAAATGCTTCTTCATTATGTACATAATTTTTTTGAAACATGTGGCAATTGTTTGTGTTGCAAGTTTATCACAAGCTATGTTATTGAGTGTAATAGGAGTTTCCTGCATTGAAATTTATGTTATCCAATGTAACCAACTTGATTACATATGATCAGGAAGGTGTGGCTTCAAATAGAAATATTCTTGTGTTTGTGGCATGTCCAAAGAGCTTAGTTAAAGCAAGCATGTGCATTAAAATCAAAGATTGTCTATTTGTGCAAATGTAGTCAATGCATCGGGCCACATAATGTACAACATGGATTGCCCATATGATTAGAGGATCAATGAATGGGCCAAGGTTGAATTGGCAAAGGTAGCAAATGAAATTCCTATTGTTGACTCATTTTGGAGTTACATTAATTCTAAATGGTTACAAAAGACTAATATGTGGGTGGTGGGAAACTATAACCTACCTTATGTAGGGCAAGATACTAATGCAATCATTGAGAACTACTACGGAAACCTAAAGGCCACCTTTCATTCCTCCAAGGGCATATTTCATGGGAGAAGAGGGGATTGGGTGATAAATGAATTAGTTGGTGATGTTTTGGTTCATATTGGTACCACTCCTTGTGAAGAAACCATGGGCTTGTCATTAACAAAAACAAGAACAATTTGTCATCAATGTACTCTTGAAGGTGACAATGATTCTAGATGCATGTGTCACATTACCCACCACCAGTTGTGGGTTGGCTTTAATTACATCCAGGAAGCGACCACACAAAAAGTATTGGGTTCATAACCCTTCATCTGAATGGGCATCTTGTGACTATCCACATGCACAATGTGGGAACATTTGTGAACATCAAATGAAAATGTTCCAACTTCTTCACCCTGAACTTGCTAGAGGTACAATAACACCTTATTGTAGTGCTTTGAAAAGGATGATTCATTTAGGTCTCCAAAATTTGCTAAGTCCTACTAGAATTTTTGGTTCACCAAACAATCCACAAAACACCCCACCAACTTCAAGGACGCCAAATGCACCAACCAAGGTGGACTTGGAGGATGAAATATGTTGCCTTCAAATTCGGTTGGTGGAAGAGGCAAATGATTACGTATTGCTAGAACATTTGCTTGTTTCATTACAAAATGTTAGTAGTGAGTGAAAAATACTTTGAGTAGAATTTGAAAATGGTGTGTTACATCCTTCTCATAGGGTGTCAACATTTAAATGCAGTCTAGACAACAATGGGTGGAACTTGAAACATCACAAAGATTTTCTAGAAAGTCTTAATTAGGATTTGCACATGAAAACTAGGCTTTGGAGTTGGTTTCTAATATGTTACATGTAATGCATGCATCATTTGTTTTCGCTTGGTTACGAACTAAAACATGTTCAAATGTAATTATGTTTAAAGGACATAACCTGATCCATAAAATTATACTATGTACATTGTCATGTAACTTGGAAGTGTACATGTAGTCCTTTACCATGTAACTTGGACATATGTGGGTAATTTGTAGTTACAAGAGACTTCATAATGACTTAAGGATGTTGATGTAACATAAGTCTATTATTTAGGTATATGTATTGCGTATGTTATATGTCATGCACTACAACCTATGAACTAGGAGTTGTGATTAAGTATGTCCTTGGAGTTTGGTAACATGAACAAGGAAGTTATGTTCTAAATAATCAACATGTGTCTCTTGGACATTATAATAGGTGAGGTGTAATTCATTTACAAAATTTTCTTATATAATTTGAATGACATTTAATGCATACATTTTTTTAATCTTCTTAAAAATTTGGGTGCATTAATTTAAGGACATTTGTTGGCTGGAATAATGTGATAAAATTATTCATTGATGGCATCAATATTTTTTTGGATGGCAACAATACTACTTTAGAAGTTGATGTCAATATTTTTGTAAAGAATGCTCTTCAATATAGATGTTGGACCAACATTCATTTGAAATAAAATATAAATTTGCATGCATTGGTCAATTGTGTTGGTGAACCAATATATGGAAATTCATAAGTTCATCATTTTTAGCCTTATATTAATTAACAAGATGCATAATTTAGGTTGTGTTTCTTACATGGGCAATGCCATCATGTAACACAACATTGGATTTGAACATTGTTAACCACATAACTTTTGTATCATAAATTTTGTTTTGCCCTCGTAACATGCATCTTGTTACTACATTATTTCTTAAATCTTTAATGCCATGTAACACAAACCTTGCATTGTTAGTCTATCTCTTGTGACATGTGCATTGGAATCCCATTATGAATAATCCTTGAATAGGTCACAATTATAATTCAAGGGTGGCAAGATGTTAGATAGTCATATTATATGAGGTTATATATTGTTAAGGCATTTGCTGGAAATTTAACATAATACAAAATCTTCTACACAACTCATAGGACCATAAATGTTTAAACATTTAAGTTAATACACAATTTTTCAACCATGTTATAGTGCTTACATTGCAATCTAACTCACTAACATTAATGGAAACTAATATTAGGGTATTAACACATTGTAAGGTAACATCTTTACATTGGCATTTCCATATCACTTGAAAATTGCTAATATATATTCAAATGTGCCAAATAATTTTAGAGGGTGTGGTTGCATATTTTTCCAAAAAATGGAACATGATGATAGACATAAAGTTCAAAATTTTCACTTGGTGATTGCCTAGATGCAAAAATTTAGCAACTTAACTTACAAATTTGGTTGCCACTTTATGCCACCATCTATCAAAATATATGAAGATGTTTAGATGTTGCCACTTTTGGAACACATTTTCTAGCAGAAACAACTTCAGAAATTACCAAAAAAATATTTTTCAAACTTTATAACTTTTGATGTTCATACATGTCTACTTCCATCTTGATGCTTGTAAGTCGTAAATTTAGCTTCAAACTAACATTGATGCACTTCATCCCTTTTGTCATCTTACATTTTGTTTTAACATATAAGGTTTGCACCTTAATGCTCTAATCAACCATTTCTGATAGCTGATTTTTCTTTCGCTTTGTCATGATGGTCATGTGAAACCTACTACATGCACAAGATTTCCAAGTGAATACATCAAAACAACTAATCATCATGTGTAAGTAGTCGAGGTTATTACATTAAAAAACATACCTTCACAGCTAAAGAATACTCTCCTTCAATGCATTTGTTGTTTGACTTGCTAGGCACACCTTTGTAGGGTTGACAAGTGCTAAAATGTTCATGACCCGATAATTTTCCTAAGTTTTTTGCATGAGTGGAATGGTTTTTTGATGGAACATGTAAACTCGGGGCATCTTGAGAGTTCACTGACAAACATTGTAAATCTACATGTGTAGATCAAGCATCAATCATGCATATCGAGGTGTGAGCAATTGTTTAGTTATTCCTATAGGCCAAGACGGTTCGTTTTCGTCCACAAGTTGGTTGGGACCGTCTAGAGGTGTATGGAATGTCTCTATTTCATCTTCTTTTTAGTCCTCGTACTCTTCAACAATGTGAGTACTCTTCATTGTCTCCCAAATTACTTTTCAAATCTTTTTGTTTTATCTTTGAATACCCTTTACACCATGAGCCCCCAATCTTCCCATAGTTGTTTAACAACAATTTTCACTAAATTTCAATAAAATTTTGTTGAAAAAAGTGTGATTTCACACATGCTCAAAATGAAACCCTAGTTCTTGAAATGGCATATTCATTTGCTCATAACTCAAGATCTCTCATAATCCAACAAAAATGTTAAACACACACTAGAAGAAAAGTATAAATTTTCAACTAAAATTTGCGACTATAAATTATTCGTACCCCACATATACAATTAAAAAAACAGTAGTTGCATAGGTGAAGTCACATCCAAAATATAGTTGCAAATGATGACATTATTTTTTTATGTCATCATAGTCCATGCACGAAACGTATGGTCAACAAATACATCTTCATATGTTGACTATATGTATGCAACTTGTGATTATTTGCCAAAATTTGCAACTAAAATGATCACCAACCCATTATTGCCACATGGCACAAATAGTGCACTTTGAAAATTTGTAAATAAATAATATTTTTTATGAAATTTATAATCTCAATCGTCCATATTTTTAGGGTCTTAAATTGATCCATGTGGCCTAATTGACTTTTTCCATGTGGCATGATAATTAAAATTTGAAAAAATTCAATTGATAGAAAAAATTAAATCTGCACCATCCATTTTGGATGGTTTTAAATCGTGACACATGACACATTTCCAATTTGCCACATGGCATGATTATTGAATTTTTAAAAATAAATTAAATCCGCATCATCCATTTTGGATGATTATAAATTGTGACATGTGGCATAATAAAAACATTCCACATGGCATATTAATTAAATTTTTACCAAAATATATTAAACTAAATATTTAGGTAGGTAAGGAAATAAATAAATAGATAGTTAGATATATTTTCTTATTTAACTTGGGCTCTACGCTGTTATGCACTACCAATGATGATGAAATGACCAAAAACAAAAAAAGGTTTAAATTTGAAAACTTTGTTATTTTCATATATATATATAAGATTTAAATTGCACAAAAGACCGCCCAATTATCATCTAAGGGGAGATTTAATCAGCCACCCTTGTTTTTAATTCATTGAAGTTTTGGAAACAATTAGGGTGGATAAACATTAAATTAGTTAAGCAAGTGGGGATTAAATCCTTGAATTAACTAATTGAATATATTAGAAAAATCTAAATGTTAATCTCTTAAAATAATTTCAACATATTCAAATGAAATAACACATATTTACATTTGTATAAAATTACATGTAAACATGTGTATGAAATTGAAAAGACACAAAGATTCAAAAAAAAAATTTTGAAAGGACAAAAAGATTCCAAAAAACATTGAAAAAAATAAAGAGATTTGTTTCTCAATCAATATCTTAGGATCCATAAGGACGTTTTGAAACATTACAACTTGTAAAATGTTTATTTTTGAAAATTTTCAATTTGGAATTGATTTCTAATAAATTTGCAGTTTGGAATTGTCTTTTTGTATGATCTACAACTATAGCCCATCCCACCTAAACCAGCTTCGATGACCTCATTGTCACTTGAATTTTAGGTTTAGCCTTTAGGGTTAAGCCTTTTTGATAGGCTCATCCCAAATGTGTGTTTTCGATCTTTCAAATGCATCTCCTTATATAGTTTACTAAAAAAGGAGGACAAAAGATGTGCAATAAAATTTTAATCGCAATTTAGTCACATATTAATTTGTGACTAAAAGATTTATCCCCATATAATTCGTTCTTTTTTCATGTTCTAACTCATATATGCTAATCCTCCCACCTCACATAACCTTTCCACAAAATATTTATATGAAGTATCAATTGTTATTTTAATTTTTAAAAGTGATATTTAAAATCTAAGAAACATTTTTTCAAGATGAAAAAAAATTTGACATTTAAGTTCTGAAAATTAATATATCAATTCTGAAAATTGTGATTTGAATATAAAATTTGACAAATTTAAATTCTGAAACTTGGTATTTCAACTCTGAAAATTGTTATTTGAATATGAAACTTGATATTAGATTTCTGAAATTTTTTATTTGAATCTGGAAATTAATATTTCAATCCTGAAATTTATTATTTGGAAATGAAACTTGATACTTGAATTTTGAAAATTAATATTTGCAACTAAAAAGTGATATTTCAATCCAGAATTTGTTATTTGATTATGAAAATTGATATTCACTTTTACAAATTGTTATTTGAATCTCAAAATTGATATTTCAAATCTAAAAGTTACTATTTGAATTCGAAAATTCATAATTGAAATCGTTTTTTTTTTTGGTATTCAAAATTTGATATTTCAATCTCAAAATTTATATTTGAATTCCAACAAATGATATTTGAATTCTAAAAAGCTTTATTTGAATTTCAAATTGGATATTGGATTTCCAAAAAAAAAAATTTGAATCTGAAAATTAACATTTTAATCCCAAAATTCTATATTTTAATATGATATTTGATATTTTAATTCTAATTTTTTTAAATTGCAACTGAAAAGTGACATTTTAATTCCAAATTTTTTATTTGATTCTGAAAATTGATATTTAGATTATGAAATTTATTACTTGAATTTAAGAATTATAATTTGAATATTGAAAAGTATTATTTGAATCTAAAAATGGATATTTGCATTGTGAAAATATTTATTTTAATTTAAAATGATATTTTGATTTTGAAAATCATTATTAATGTGAAAATTGATGTATCAATTCTGAGAATTTTCAGTTGAATTCAAAAAAATAAAATTTAATTCTAAAAGAAATTGTTTGAATTCAAAAAGTTTTATTTGAATTTGAAACTTGATATTTCCATTCTGAAAGTTCCCATTTGAATTTTAAATTTTTTGAAATATGGAGTAATTTTCAGATTTGAATAAAAAATTTCAGAATTCAAATATCAATTTTTATATTTTAATAATATTATTTCCAGAATTCAAATATAAATTTTCAGATTCAGTACACAGTTTTTGAATTTAGATTTTTAAAATCATGATTCAAATTTCAATTTTTAGATTTGAAATATCAATTTTCGGAATTTAAATATCAATTTAAAGATCCAAATATTATTTTTAAATTGAAATATTAGTTTTTGGAATGAAAATTAAAAATTGCGCATGAAATAACAATTTTTTAATTCAAATATTTATTTTCAGAGTTTAAATAACTATTTTTAGAATTAAAAATAAAATTCAAAGAATAATTTACATAATTGAAAATCAGTTTTTTAGATTAAAATAATAATTTTCAGATTTTAGATATGAACTTTCATATTCATAATTAAAATATATATTTTTTGTTGCCAGGTCCTTAAAAAAGGTGGACATTCAATATGCAATGATTTGTTGTTGGTGGGTTTCATTTGGCGCTACATGTGAAAATGGAGTTCATGAGCTTGGTAATTGGGTGAACTTTTGACATTTTCAATGGGGGGGGGGGTCATGATTCATGTATATAAGCAAAATGGCCAAGGTAGGGATTGCAATGGTTGTAGGTGTTGAAACAACTAGGAGTGGGGCCTTGGTGGCATCAATAATCAATCTCTTTCAAGCTTTATCCCACCACACTAAATGTTGGTGTTCTTACAACTTGTAGGAATGCATGTGGGATGTAACAAAAGAGAATTCGATTGATTCTTATTTTCCAGTGCTATTGGTTGTGCTTCAAGTTGTCTTCGATAGTAAACTCTAAACAAATCCCTCACCTCTAATGGTCCACTCAATTTGTTGCCATAGGGTTATTTGAATACTATTTACCAAGTGGAGGGCCTATGAGGAATATTGATAATTCCTCCACCATTAGACTTAACTTGCCTTTGTGTTTGCATGTGGACTTGACTTGTTTTACACACACATTGTTCCATTCCGAACATATGACTCTCAATGAAGATTTTAACTATGCCTTACTGTTCATTACCATCATTGCATTGTTCATTGCAATTGTAGTACTTATGTTCCCATAGAGTGCAAGGAACCTGCTTAGAAATGGAAATGAAGTAGAACTATGAGCCCAAGGTTTATCTTTCACACCTATCAAGCTGCAAAAATGTGCATCTTAGTTTGAAAATGAGGATTGGAAGTTTATACTCCATGTGAAAAGAGGAGGATTACTCATTGGAATGTGGCTTTGGATTGGGTCCCAAAACAAAATTCACTAGAAAAAGCTATATTTATCTACATGCAAACTTGGGGACAAATTGTGTTGCTGATAAAAAATAACCCTAGGTACCCAATTTGTACTTTTACTTCCCCATCAATTTAGGCTCATATTTTGGTAAAATATTTGTTGTTGGAAAAAACTAATGTTTTATTTGATACATAGTTTTGGTTAAGTCTACCACACTACTTTCTTTCTCATTGCCTATTTTTTTCTCCATCCCTATTTTAGCATTGTAAGGCATGTTCAACTTTTTTTCTTTCCTACAATATGATAATCCTACAATGTGACCTTTCCTTTCTTTCCAAAACATGAGCTATTTTATTGGCTACATCCTTTTGAAATGATTATTTCATCATCCTCTTTCTTCTAATTGACCATACATGATGTCCAAAAAAACTCATTGAAGGGGCACAAAATATTGTTTTGGAGATTGCAATTTGACAACTAGACCTCTGTTTCATCCATCATCTTTTCATGAATTTTAACATGAATTGGAAGCAACATTGGCTTACAAAAACTATCATGAAATCAACTCAATTCAATGTTGTTTTGCATGAACAACCTCCCAAGTCTTTCAAATGTCAAAACCTTGTTGAAGTCATGCTTTTGACATAATAGTTTGTTGTTGGATGCATTAGACAATCATGCAATTGGGACTTCCTTTCCAATGGTGCACAAAATTTGAAATATGAAATACCACTGAGGCATGTGGTCTAGAGGGCTAACAAAGTATACGTAAAAGAATTTGTGCAACATGGTGAGGATAGTTTATGCAATTATTGACCTTGAAACATGTGGTGTTGTTGTAATCAAACAAGAGTTGAGTGAACCTGCCCACAGGTACTAGTTATTCTCACACATTTTTAAAATCTTTTGCAATGAACTAAACATTCCTTGTCATGCTTGTTTTGTAGCATGAGAAATTCAACATTCTCCATGTATCTAGAAATCCACAAACAAATTTTAAACCATAACAATCTTGCTGCAATAATTCAGTAATGTCAAAAGGTTACAATCTATGATCTAAGTCTTAATCATTTCCTTGTCATGAACCACCATATTTTCACTTTTCATGCATAAAGGCAAGAATCCCACATGTTCTCAAAGTGGAGTTTGTTGACACAAGTAAATTGAAGAGCTAGTAATTGTGTTATAAAAGGAATTTTGCATAGAGTCGTGATCTTTATTTTTGTTTGTGAAACATGTATGTGTCTATAGGGATTAGGGGTCAACAAACTACAAATAGCAAGGTTCAACCAAATAATGTTGAACATCCCCGATTGCTTGTGCAATTTGTTTAGCAAACTGTCAAGGTGTTAAAAGATTTTTGACATTTGTTGTTGATCATAACAACAACAAAATGTATCAATTAGATTGCAAACAACCTTGTGATCAATCCATGTGTCAAATGCTTATGATTTGTTTGATGTTTGAAACTTTATTGAAATATTATATTCTATTCATGAAATTGTAATTATTAAAAATGACCACTTCAGTGCTCCACTTGCATCTACCTCTTTCAAATCTATAGTCGAAAAAAAGTCATAATGAAGTTCTATACAATTTTATAACAATGGGGAAAAAACATGATTATTGAGGATGAACTTGACTTGTGCCTAAGAAAATTGTGATTATGCTCTGTAGTGGAAAACAAAAACCAATTAGTGATTCACTTTTAGATTGAATAGGGTTGAAATTTGTAACTTGAAAAGTTTAGAAATAATGTTCCCAATTAGGAAACTTTGATGTATGTGATGTCTCTTTTCATTAGGGCCCGCAAAATTTTAGTTTTTAGAATTGCATGACTCCATCTCTGACAATTGGTACTGTGGTTGTGTAGATCTTGATAACCAACAATAACTTGCTTTTCAAACTTGTAATTCTAACTAAATTTACTTGTAGCTGCAAATCTGATACATTCACAACAAATGTAACACCAAATCTAACACAAGTTTCAAAGTTTACATCATCCACCAACAACAACCCTAATAGGATATCTAACAACTTACACTTCTTTTTGCAAAAAAACACTAGTAATAAAAACCAAAATTTCAAACTTGCAACATAAATTTCAAAATAATCATAAACATAATTTACTGCAAACTACCATTACCATCTACAACATTACACAACAATATTTCATACTTACCCAAACAAATTTTCATCATCAAATATGTTAAAAAATCTAGTAGTTGAAATCCACACAGTTCACCTTCACACTATAGCCAAACCTTTTTCCAACTCCATTGCATGGTACACATTCAACATTAATTCATAAACTAGCATAAGAATAGACAAACTATTAATATTATTTTCACCAATCTAATCCCACATTTAACTGTTTAGGGTAAACTAGCCCATCACTGAACAATAGTTTATCACCAAACACTTTGGTAGATCTTTTTCAATTCTTCTCCATTTTGAATAATTTAAAATGTTATAGGAACACCTCTTCAAGCTTTACAAATCATCTTGGAAATCCAAAACCAAAGGAGTAGCAAAAAAAAAAATAGTAAATAAAATACATTTTTTTGAATTACAAAACATGTTTTTTTTCATTTTGACCCCTCCTACCTCATTGATGCATAACTTTCTCATTCTTTGTTCAATTTGAGTGGTTTAAACTACTTTAAAATCACCATCTTAAGCTCTATAAATCATCTTGTAACTTTAAATTCAATAAAGTATTATTTGAAGATTTTTTGAGGGGTTTGGCAATAGGCTATGAGTTGTTCGATCGAGAATTTTTTGTAAAATCGACCCCCCTTAATTCAAGGGGCCATAACTTTCTCATCTTTAGTCCATTTTTTCCAATTTTTAGTGCAATAAATGCACAAAAAGGAAGGCTCCATCTAATATTGGGACACCATAAATTATGGGGCCTTCCTGCAAAAAAGGCAAAAAACCCTACCTTAAATGTACTATGATTGACCTTTTTACCCTACCTATTCAAGAATTAAAAACCAAAATTATGTTCATACTATCATACTCTTGTTGTTTTTTCAACAACGACTATGACTTGAATTCTACAAAACTACCACTGAAAAAAAATTGAAACTCTTGCATATGCAAAAATAACTTCAATCAAATAGCCTGTTTCAACATTCTCTTCCCTCTAAAGAAACTTGTATCCCTTGCACAAACCCAACTTAAGATGACACACTCCACATAACATTGTAGTAGAGCCTGAGTTCGGCTCTACAATTTCATTATTCCTTTTCTCTTACCCTTTTAGAGAAAGTTGCAAATCTCACAGTCAAAGACCATTCACAAGACCAGAACCCCTTTAGAGAAAGTTGCAAATATGATATTGATTAACAAGATTAAGCTACAAACATTTATATAATGTCAAATCTCATAGTCAGAGATCATTGATAAGACCAAACTACATGAATTATACCACAAGCAAAACAACCTCTAGCAGAAAACTTGCTATTTGCCAAACTAGTCACCTAGTAGCATTCCCTCCAATAGAAACTCACAAAAGAAACACAAAACATAGTAGTAATAATGAACAAAAAGCAAACAAAAAATAAAATAAAATCAAGAAATAATGCACGCCACAAAAATGCCTCCCTCTTTGCTTTGCACAAAAATATTTCCTCTCCTCCTTGCCTCCACAACTCCTTCCACTCACACCTCTCTCCAATAGACAATGACACACAAACATGAGGACACCAACGCAACACAAACTCGATGACACCACAAAAAACATGATGACATCATTGAAAATGCGACAACACCATTGGAATGCGATGACACCCAATGGCTGCCACATCAAATGGTCTCCAAAGCCATCCAACCCTAAACTAACCAAACCCTAAAAAAAACCCTAACCCTAATTTACAAAAAAAATCTAGTTCTTGTAGTCTACAACCAATTAACACAAAATCTAGTTCTCCTAGTCTAAAACCAACTAACAAAAAATCTAATTTTCCTAATGTGAAACAGGCTAACTTAAAGCAAAAATCAAAACAAAAAAAATTGATTCAAGAGTCCTTGTAATTGTAGGGCGTAATAAAATGGTTGTTGTAATATGAAAATTACAACAAGTCCAACATGGTATTGCATAATGTGGCATATTGATGTTGGATGGGTGCTTAAAGGCAAACACATGCAAGAATGTAGCAAGCTTAACAAAGAAAAAGACTAGGTGTGTGTTGTCAATTGACAATTTTGTGTGATATTACCCCAATCCTAGCATTGCAAATTGTCTCCCAATTTTTCCTAGTATATGGCCAAAGTCAATGTTAAGAGCATCCCCAGCGGTGAATTGTATCACTAAATTGGAGTAGGAAAAGTGATATGGTATTATAAAAATGGATTGTGGCACTCAAGAATATTGCATTCTTTCACAAAGGTGATATTCGTAAAATGATTGATTTTAATTGGCTAGTCACGGTGATTGGCCTAGGTGTCAATATTTAAATGGTGTTATAATAAAATATTGTTCAAAATTAATGATTATGGGTGGGGCAGGGGTACATTTCTCTACATTGACTATTGATACCAGCCCAAATGAAGGGGCACCACTAGAGATGCATTAAGGAATTTAAAAATAGACATAATGCAATTGTTACAAGTTCAAAAAAAAGAAACAAGTCCTTAAAACAACAATTTCATCAAGCAATATTTGCAATAATAGTAAGCCCATGGAAGCTAAATGGTGAATAGGCAATTAAATTAGGTCATATTTTGGTAAAGGCCTTGTGTATATGTACTAGGTAGCCAAATGGAAAGAATTTAGTTATATTATCATGTCATTAGTTGTCAAAATTGTGAACAATTATTTCAAACATATTTATGACAAATGAGTAAGTGGCTGGTGGTTGATTATTAGGTCACCAAATGGTTACTAATGAATTGGTTGGAACTTGGAACACTTCAACAAACCTGAGGCAAGAAGGGGCCACATAGGTTCTTAACACATATGCAAGGCCATGTATAATGTGAAAAGGTAAGTGGGTGCTTTGTAAGGCCCTCCTTCCATTAGGCCCCCCTGATCATGAATTTTTCTCTAAGAACAACTTTCTATTACATTTGTTCCATCTAGTTGTGCTCGCAATCACCTCAAAGCTTTACAAATCAAACTTTCCATTGAGCTGTTGTGATCAAGACATATTGTGTGTAATTGTGATCATAGCAGCCTAATGGAAGGAGACCAATATGATATTGAGTGCAATTATGATCACAATAGTTCATAACAACCCAATGGAAAGAACATTATGTGTAATTCTTTCTCTCCCATGGAAAGTGCTTGTCCATACAGGAAGAAACAAGTATCCATGTGAGTGAGGGGGCTTTCCATATAAGCTGTTGGGATCACCACACATCATATATATTAATTCACTTGGTCGGTCAGTCAGTCAGTGACAGGGCTTGGGAAGGGGGTTTTGTGTTCCCGCGAGCTCAGCGCTGTAGGCAAGACGATGGTAGCGGATTATAAATGAAGGTGGGTCAGCACGGGCAAGCTGGAGTGGGAAATGTGAAGTACTGGGTGGGGGGGATTGACGGGTTAAAAAATCGGAGTGGGAAATGTGAAGGATCGACCGGGGGGGATCGACGAGTTAAAGAACCGGAGTGAGAAATGGGAAGGACCAGGCGAGGGGGCTCAACGGGTTAAAGAACCGGAGTGGGAAATGCGAAGGATCGGGTGGGGGGGGTCGACGGGGTAAAGAACCGGAGTGGGAAATGCGAAGGATCAAGGCGGGGGGGGGACCAACGGTTGTTTGAAAAGAAAAGTTTTTTTAAAAAACCAAAAGCATCAACCAAACATTGTTGAAATAACACACCTGTGCATTCTGCACAGGGTTCACACTAGTTATGTGTAATTGTGATCACAATGGAAAGAAACCAATATTGTGTGTAGTTATGATCACAGCAACCCAATGGAAAAAAGAGACCCTAAGTCAGTAAATAAATACCAAAGACCATGTAGATGGTCACTAAGTGGTTTGTAGGTAGGTAAGTAGGTAGGTAGGTGCAAACGAGTGGTTGGTTCAACTCATGCTGAGTCGATGCGGGTGGAG
>Ga0116229_10001421_pt1 | contig 37503 bp, 40 predicted proteins | sample S1TSphgellanicum_3_FD_87313 | JGI IMG/M metagenome (GOLD analysis project Ga0116229, IMG submission 87313) | Host-associated microbial communities from peat moss isolated from Minnesota, USA - S1T2_Fc - Sphagnum magellanicum MG | ecosystem: Host-associated > Plants > Peat moss > Unclassified...
GAGGCGGGAGGCGGGAGGCGGGAGGCGGGAGTCGGGGGTCGGGAGGCGGGGGGGGGGGGGGGGGGGCGGGGGGGGGGGGGGGGGGGGGGTGGGCGTGTGCATTCTCGCGGGACTGGTAACCATGTCTGTCTCGACTCTCTTTTGTCTCTTTCTTCTGTGTCTGCCTTCCACTCTTGTACTTCTTGTGCGCTGCGGCAGCAGCTCCAAGCTCCAGTCCGATTGCTGCATTCCTTTCGCAGGCCATCATTCAGTACGTTTTCTCTTCAATTCTTCTCCCAAGACTCTGAAAAATTTGACGGATTTTGATGCCAAAATTGTTTTGATCTGATCGGAAATATGTTACACCTTTTTCAGCCAACAATTGGTTCCTCAGCTTGGCAGTGTGTTGTTGTTTGTCTACCCTGCTACACTAAGCTCTCTCTCTCTCTCTCTCTCTCTCGTGCTTATGAACCATATGATCTTCTCATGGATTTCGCTTACTTTTTCTTTTTTTTCAGATATAGATGTTTTTTAGCCTAGTTTTTTCTCCTCGAGAATTTTGTTCCGTGGAATCGGTTCTGGAAATTAAGGAATTGTCTTTTAGACTGTGATGTTTCATCTTCGTTTTTTCAGTGCAACCAGTGTCATCCTTTGTGTTGATGAATCCGAGTTTCTTCGTGTATTCGAATGCCCAGGTTTCTTTTTTCTTCTTCTGCTTTAGATTCTGCCTCGCGACGAGCTGTGAGCAAGTTCAATTGGAAATCCCTGCCCGCAGTTTTCTTGTAATGGAAAACATTCCATCGCATCGAGAAGAGTGTCGTAGTAGAAGAATATGTGTAAGAACTATATGTTTCCAAGCGGAAGCTTCTCCTGTTAGTAGCAAATGGTTGCTGCAATTGTGCTTGGATGTGTGTAGCGATTGCGGTGCAGAGTGTGTGCTTGAAACTACGATGTCTTCTTCTTCACTGTATTCCCAATCTCTCTAGGCAAATTCATTGGACGTTATCATCTTTGAGCAGTTTTCTTGTAATAGAACACATTCCATGATCAGATCACTAATTTTAAACCAATTTTGTCGACATTTGATTGAAATTTTTATGTCATCTATTTTATTTCTCTTGGTCCAGATGTAGGTCCAATCCCAGAACAGATTCTAGATCCAGATGGATTTTAATGAGGCTAAGTCGATGTCAATTTTGAAGGCCAGGTCAATCCTAATCAGATCTCAGTCCATTTCCTCACTGATTCCAAATGGAGTCGGATCAGACTTGGAAGTTGATCCTGGCTGGAGTTCTTACTGTACAATTTTTGACTGGTTTTTGCTCAATTTCATCCAATTTCATCCAATTTCAATTGAAGTTTTGATATGCACTTCATTTAAGCCAGATCCATCTCAAGTAGATTCTGAAAGAGTTGGACTTATTACAGGGGCTTGCACAAAGGATGTCTGAAACACTTCAATATTTCATGCCAACTGTATCACATCTTTCATGTAATTTAGTCCATAGCCCTCCCCGCATATGCGGGTTTGAATATGAATAGAGTCCCTTTGAAAAAATTGGTCTGTTATGAGAAGTCATGGAGAGGTTGCAAGTTTCTTAGTTAGGGATGTGGATTAACAGATTGCACAAATTTCATTTCTTCTGTACACAGGTCTTATGGAACCATTCAAAATGGCAGAGGGACCACAGCTGCTGAGTGTGATGAATAAGATTTCAGGGTGCTCGTACCTGGGCTTGAAGCTGTCACCAACCTTGCACATGTATTGTGACCCAAAGCACCAGATTGTGTGTGGATCATCATCCCCTTTTGCTGTAGCCAGGCTTCAGGCCATGCCTAAGGCTTGCAGGTTCAATAATGCCCTCTGTCCCATTGAGATAGGAGGCCACAGTTTGGTGCCCACAAACATTGTCCCAGTGTTTGTCCCTGCACCTAGGGAAAAAGGTTTTACAGGGTTTTTGACTGATTTCCTAATGGGTGGAGTTTCTGCTACTATTTCAAAGACATGTGCCGCACCCATTGAGCGAGTGAAGCTTCTAATTCAAAACCAGGATGAGATGCTGAAATCTGGTCGCCTTTCAGAACCCTACAAGGGCATTGGTGAATGCTTTGCCCGCACTATCCGTGATGAAGGTTTTCTCTCCTTGTGGCGTGGAAACTTTGTAAATGTCCTTCGTTATTTCCCTACTCAGGTAATGTGCCTTGTTCAGGCCACTCTTCCTGGCTGGTCAGAGCAAACTTTTGTTGCCAGTACATGTGCTTTAGGGATGGCTGTGTTCTATATTCATGCAGTTTTACACACTGAATTATGTACCCACTAGTCTGCCACATTCTGAATGATTCACAGATAGAGAAGTCTAGTAATGAACCATTTTCTGGCCTTCTATGAATGCACATAGTACTTTTTTCACATGAACTTTGTGCTATGCCAAAGTTGCATATGCCAAGTGATGTCTGCATACAATGTGTTGTTCTGCGTGCTTCAGTCAATTCTAAATATATAGAGAATTTGATGGAGCATTTGGAAGCAGCCAGAATGGTGAGTTGTTGTATGTATCTTAAGGTCCCTGTCATCAGCCCTAATGCTTCTCCATTGTCTACAAAATAGGCATTCAACTTTGCATTTAAGGACTACTTCAAAGCTCTGTTTGGTTACAAAAAGGACAGGGATGGTTACTGGATGTGGCTTGCTGGAAACCTTGCATCTGGGGCTGCAGCAGGTGCCTCATCAAGTCTCTTTGTGTACTCATTGGATTATGCTCGAACTCGGCTGACCAATGATGCTAAGTCCACAAAGAAGGGCACTGGTGAACGTCAGTTCAATGGGTTGCTAGATGTTTACAAGAAGACCCTTGCCACTGATGGTATCGCTGGGCTATACAGAGGATTCACTGTCTCTATTGCTGGAATTATTGTGTACCGGGGTCTGTACTTTGGAATGTATGATTCCTTGAAGCCTGTTGTATTGGTTGGGAGTCTTGAGGTACTTTTTGTGTCCCCATCTAGTCCATGATTATTATGAAGAGCACAATCAAGTGTTCAGATGTTATCAACACTGTTTTATGATGCCATCCATTGTGTGAAAATCAGTATTCTAGTTTATCTGTAGTCATTGATGAAGGAAGTCTTCATTTTGTGAGAATTCTAAATCGATGGTACTTGTGTACAACAGGGCAACTTTTTGGCCAGTTTCCTACTTGGATGGGGAGTCACCACTGGTGCTTCACTCGCTTCATATCCCTTTGATACCGTTCGGCGTCGGATGATGATGACCTCTGGAGAGGCAGTGAAGTATAAGAGCTCAGTGGATGCATTCCAGCAAATTCTAGCTAAGGAAGGTGCCAAGTCATTTTTCAAGGGTGGTGGTGCAAACATTATACGAGCAGTTGCAGGAGCTGGAGCATTATCTGGATATGATCAGCTTCAGTTACTCATGTTTGGGAAGGCTTATAAAGGGGGCAGTGGTTAAGAGGGAGTATAATTTATCAAAGAGAGCAGTTACCAATTTTTTATGGACATTCAAATCCCAATTTTTCAAAAATTTCCTGCCACCACAATTATACTCATTAGAATTCAAAAACCTTGCAGTATAGCAATTTAAACATCATCTACAAGTCATAATCCAAGACCTATTTCCTTTGCATTTTTTGCAGGAACATGTTTTTGGAACATATCAAACTTGGGAAGAATCAAATTTCCATACAAACATGGTTTTGAAAAGTTGTCACACTTGGGAAAAATAACTTTCCTATAGTGTTTTATAGTGTTTTTGAAAGGTGTCAATACTTGGGAACAATCAACTGTCCACTACAGGAATGTGGTTTTGAAAGATGTGACACTTGGGAACAATCCACTTTCCACTACAAGAATGTGGTTTTGAAATATGTCATACTTGGGAACAGTTAACCTTCCACTTTAGGAAGGTGTTTTCAAAACATGTCAAAACATGTCAAACTTGGTAACAACAGACTTTCCACTAAAAGGAACATGCCTTTGGAAAGATGTTAAACTTGGGAACAATCAACTTTCCTCTACCTTATATGGTTGTATGCACTTTGGATCTAACCATGGCAACATCCCCCATATTGTCAAACTTTATGGAGTACATCAAATTGCACAATTCTCTATGGTTTTTGGAATAGTTTGAATGCAAGGTTAAGGATGTGACGTCAAATTTGATGCAATGGTTTGAGGTTTTTCATTTCACAAAAGACAAGCAAATTGGACCATGGAGTCAATGGAATTGTGGGAGGTGACATGGTGGGCCAAATTTAACAATAATTTCTTGAAAAAAAAGCACAATTGGCACCATGGATGGAAGAAAAGGCTCAAAATTTTCTTTCCCAAACACAAAATCAAGGCATCCTATGGATTCCAAGCATAACAAATATTTTCCCTTTGTTAGGTCAAAACAATCAAGGTGGTTATGGTGTGGTGTGTAAGGTGTAGATTGAAAGGTTCAATTACATCCCAAACACCATTGAGTTGGTGGGGAAGACACCCAAAACATATGATAAATGGGAAGCACACAAGCATCATTTGGTAAAAGCATTGGCTTGCCTGTGTCAAGATTCAAATGTCATCAAGTTATTTACCATCCATTCAAAAACCATGGAAGCTTACACATTGTGGTGGAATGGGGGCACATTTCAAGAAATGTTGGATTACAACATGAAGAACTCATTTGTTATGGATAGTTGAATGTTATTGCAAGTAAGGGGGTTCAATATGGAAAGGCAAAAAGGACTTGTCAAGTTCAAGCAAAATTGTGTGAAGATGACATGGGCATTCGTGAACATCATGAATGTAGTACACCATAATGGGATTTTGCACAATGATTTGTTGAAGGACCATATCATGTTGCATTTATCACCCAACAAATCAAATGTTGTGTACATCGATGTGCACAATTCAAGTGAAGTTCGATACATGCAAAAAATGACTCCATCTTTGTATTTTTTGCCAAAGAATAGAATGCCATTAATGTGAGGAAAGTGTGTTGGTGGGTGGCCCCAAAGTTATTTTTTATTCATGGAAAATTGGGAACTTTGAATTCCCTTTGGCATATAGCAAAATGAACTAAAAAACTCTAATGTCTAAGGCATATTCAATGGGCAAGCTTGTAAATGTCATATGGGATGAAGATTGTGATCTAGAATATTTCTTAGACAATTTAACCAAGATGTCATTTGCCAAGGTGACTCATGATATGTATGAGGTGAATCCTAAGGCTTGAAGAATTGTTCAACATGTCGTGCACAAGTTGATAGGGCCTCCATACAACTAGACTCCATATAAATAATGTTACTAAAGGTAGTCATAGATTGTTTATAGTTGGTGCATTTGAAAATTGGTGCAGTTCATATGAATTGTCGAAAGTGGCATGTTTTGAATTTATTGAGTCAATAAAATCAAGTTTCATCAAGGAATAATGATCTCACGTGTGATTATCTTTGAAATTTGAGTAGTACTAGGCTTTTCAATGAACATAATTAAAAAATTCATGAGTTTACATTCACTTGCAATGATATTGTGACTTTGCTTATTCACATGTTAAGCACTTAAGTAGTAGCATAGATCCAACTGCTTCATGTTCCCAAACTATTTCCTTGCCAATATTTTGACATGTTGGAATATCCATGTGTCCATGTCAAGATACAAATTGTTCTAATAAAAAGTCATAAACATCAAATAATGGAATAAAATCAATAGATATTCATTCAATAAAAAAGATAAAATTATGCAAATGGAAGCTTCCCTTATTTTCTTTTTTCTCTTTTTTTTGGTGTTGAAATTCTAGTGAAATTTAACCAAAATATTATAAGAAATTTGGTTGAATATACACTTAAAACCAAAAAATTCCTGAATTTTCCCAACTATTTTGTTTTAAATATATTGCCCAAAAAAACAAATTGAAGGCTTGCCAATTTTTTTTTTGTTGCCATAATTTGGTTGCTAGTTGTTACACCACAAGATAAATTGGTTTGATTGTCATGATCGGTGGACTATGATGGCTAAACATTGTTTTGATCACAACAAGGATTAAGGCAACCAAATGGTGTGAAATTCGGCTACCCTACACATGACCCCAAATAGCCTAATATAGGTTATGACATATGTTGACCCCATTCTAATGTGAAGCTAGGAGGGTTAATGTCCAAATGGATGCATTTCATTTTTACGAACACTAAGATGCTATGATAACCTTGCCTTTCATTTGCATGCCTTGGTTTATGGCAATGACTACAAATGGTGTTTATCCTTCTAGACTCAACTGATTTTTTTGGTTTTGCTACATGTTCAAGCAATTTTCAATAATCATTAATGTCACCCATGTTTTTTTCATGGGTAATAACAACTTATGCTAAAACATGGTATCCCTTTTCATTCCTATTGTGGCAAACTTCAAATAAAGCAATAGTCTTGTTTTGAAAAGATTAATAAACAAGCTATCATTTGGTTGATGTTGAAGGCACATTTAAATATATGTTCATAATACATTTCTACTTTCTCATCTACAACTTGCTTGATCAACTTGAGTGCCATGTTGACCTATTCATTAGTTTGAACAATCTTAATATCTTGCTAAAAGTTGTTTCCAATTCTTCAAAACTACAACCTAAATGAAATTGCATAAAATTTTCTCCCTATTATGAAATTACATCCCTCAAGTTGAAACCAAAAAAAATCATTGTATTAAACTTGTTTTTCTCTCCATTGGCCTAAATAACTTTCTTGAAAACTTTTAACATCATGGATAATATCAGAAGTGTAGATGGGGTTTAATAATTATTTCCTTGTAGGAGGGTTATTGAAATTCTAATAGTCACAAGGGGTACTATAAAAATGTTAATAAGGTTAAACTAAACTTAATAAATTCCAATACTACAAGTGACAAACTAACTATTCGGGCAAGTGGTACAATTATTTGTGAATGAACTTGAAAAAGGACTAATGAGGAATTTGGAACAAAGTTAGACATAAAACATGTGGCTAGAATTTGGCTAGCTCTATAAGGACAATTTTCTATGACATGACTAATCCCATCATTCATAATAAAAAGACCAAAATGGTGAAGTATAAATGAAGAAACTCCTACATTGAAAATGGGAGTTACCAAAATTTCTTGATCAAATTCTTTCTCATTTACAATACTCATTTTCAATGAAAGACAAGTAGGCCCATAGTCAAAAGTTTCCTTTTCTTGAGGCTACTATAATTCTTCCATTCATTTTTGGAGTTGAAAATTATCATTCACATGAACACATGGATTGAACAAAACAATATAACGGTACGAAAGGATTAAAACATGTTAATAGGAGCCAAAAAGGGTGTTGGGAATCTTTGAAATTTTCAAACTATAGTAGATATGTTTTAGTTTTGACATTTTAAAGTTATGTTAATCATTCCAAATGGTATTAAATGACTAATATGAGACTTGAGGAATTCAAATTAAATTTTCATTAAACTAAATTTTGGGTTTTGGTTTTAGTAAATGACTTTTGAATTGAAAAATATTTGTGATAAAAACTATTAATTTTATGAAGGATAAGGGTACTAAAACTTCTTGAATAAAGAAATTTCTTATGCTAAAAAAATTAGATGATATTAATATAGTACTCACATTCAAAAAAACACTCACAATATCAAAATTAAGGAATTTTTAAAAATTTAAAATTCGAAGTATGTTTCAAAATCTCAATTCAAAAGTCATTTACTAGTTAGATGTAAATGGGGTGTAATGCACATGACATACAAAACAAAGTTATATCTTATGATACAAGAAACTAAAACCTAAAATAGTTAACATATTTTGATATGATTTGATATAGTGATAATTTCTCCCCAAAAAATGCAAATCTGGCATATTTGTGCACTTTGAAAAAAATTCATTTATTCAACAATGATTCACCAAAAAATGTGATATATTGAAGCAACTATAAACATTTTTAATATCAAATTGCAAAAGATTACATTAATATTTTCTTTTACATGAAAAAGTGAAAAGGACTCAAAAATGATTATGAATCCAATATTTGGTTATTGACCCCAAAAAAAAGAAAATTGATGGTTCCAAACAAATTCCTAAGAATTGTCCAATTGGGATGTAGTAACAATTTTTTTTTACTAAAGTCTTTCCACAAATTTTTGGTTACAAATTGATTCTAGATTTTTGTTTTGTTTTTTACGATGGTGTTTTATAGTTCATCTTGTTCATCATTGTGGAATGTAACCACATTGTCCTTGTCCATTTTTGTAATTGCAGTCCTTCCAAGTTTCTAGAAGGTTCACCTTTTGCACTTTCCTACATAACTTGTTTCAAATTTTTTTTATGCTCTTAGTTAACACAATTGGCATTTTATTGTAATACACAACATAACAAAACAAAACACTTCTTTTGGGTGATTTTGGTTATTTGAAGTTGCTATGAAAGTTGCAAAAACAAACAAGACATCAAAGACAATATCAAAATTTTAGAAAATCACTTTTCCAATATAGACAAATAGTTACAACCAAAACCTTCAAAAATAAAAGTCCTTCAACCGAAAAATTGGTTCTATATTTGTGATGTGGTTGTCAAAGTGAAGATATATTTTTACAACTTTGTGATGACAAATAATGATTAGAAAACAAATGGGCAAATGGTAGTACAAATAGACTATTGAATTCAAATGTAGATTTAAAATGGAATTAGTAGTAAATTAGAACAATTGAGCCTTCAAACCTTCAAGCTTGCAAAGCAAATAGAACTTTGGAAAAAAAACAAGTTCAAAATCTTATAGTGGAAAAACAACTTCAAGAAAACAATGAAACAACTTGTACTAGTTGAACATATAATACACTACAAACAAATACAACATAATAAGATTCTAAACAAAGATTAGTTGTGATGATTGAACTATTTGTTGGGTTTAGGGTTTAAGATTACCACAAATACAACATAATAAGATTCTATTGAATCCATGGAATGACTCCATTGTAAATAAACAATGAAATTTAGTTTAAATCCTTGTTCTATGCATTTAAATGCAAATTGTCAATATTTTCATAGTATACTCCCATCAATCATCCAACATGAACTCAAATTCATGGTTTTGTTCTCCAAAAGCATTCACAAGATTTTAAAAACTTCTTTAAATTTCAAACAAAAACCCGAAAATAGGAAACTTGATTGAAGAATAATAGTAGAAAATAAATAATCTTTCAACATGTAATGTTGAAGAAGGATCAATATCATGTTTCTCTTCCACTTGAAAGAGATTTTCTTTTGTATGTGGTCTCTCAATCCTAAAATTACATTCATTATCTTTTGCTTGGCCAACATTCCATTTTAGTGCCATTGTGACCAACTTCTCCTCTATTTGGGATTTGTTTAATTGTTTCCTTGTCATCTCCTCTTGGGTTGAGCTTGCTTTTTGTCTTCATTGAAATTATACATTTGGGAAACACTTTTGTAGTAGTGCAAAAATGAAAGGTTATAAAGCTTCTAAATTCTTTTGTCATTTCTAATGAATCTACCATTAACATGTTGCCACATGGATGTCTTCTTTCTCATCCATTTGCTTACCATTTGCTAATGTGGAAACTACACCATATTAGTCATAGAAGTTTTGTTAAATTAAATATATCATTTGGTGATGTGTACTATTTATGAACTTTATGATTTCAATGATCTATTAACATTTGTTTCCATGATTTGTTGCTTTGATTATTTGAGTTGTCCAAATTTGACATTAATTTTCATTATTTGTGACCTGATTATTTTATTTTAGAGTACATAAATTAAATATTAAAAATTATATGTCATTTCTATTTTTATTTCTAATTTTGCAATTCAATATTACTTTATTAAAATTTTAATAATTTATTGTGTTCAATTTTAGTTAATGTCCAATTTGAAGGTAATAAACTTCCATAATTGTTGAATTTTTTGTTGTTTTTTATGAATGTCCTAGTGGAGTTTTCCAACCTTAGAATCTATTTGATTACCATTCACCAAAAGGGAATCGTCTATGATTATGATGTGTGGTCATTATGAATAATACGTTTTCACTATATTTAAGATCAATTTGATAGTCATTTAATAACAAATTTATTATTTGTGAAATTGATTGTTTCCATGTTATTTGCCTTTTTCTATTATTCATTTCTTTGATTATTTGGACTATCCATTGTTTACTTTTAATTCTCATTATTTCTCCTAATTTCTACATTTTCATAACCTTTAAATAAAGTACTCTAAAGTATGTGTCATTGTCATTGGTGTTATTTTTATTATTACTTCGTAGTTTTAGATTGCTTTGTCAATTTTCAAATGACAATAATATTTTTTTTGGGTCACTTTAACTAACATTCTATGTCATTATTACTTGGTTTCCAACCCATCCACGAAAATTCCCCTCCTCCAATTCCATTATGCATTGAATTTGATACCATCTTAATGTTAGCTGTAAATTGTTAAGATCTACAATTTATAAAACCATTTCCCCAAGATGTGCAATTGTTAATTCATAGTTTTGAATTTAACCATTGATAAATACTTTAAAGTGCATTATTTTATTTCATCCATATGGCCCCCCCTTGGGAAGTTAACAAAAAAAATATTTAAACCATTGTACCAAATGTGGTCCAAAATCTTTTACAAGCAATGCTTCTACATTGTGAAATTGCAATGTGAATCAAATTTAATTATTTTTTTATGTTCACACCAAATAAAAAAATTTACCTCCCAATTTAATTTATGTTGTTCTACAAATTATTTTTTGTGTTCAATATTATTTATATCCAAGGGTTGTACACTTATGTGGAACCTCCTTTAACTTTGGAAAAATTAAATTTTAAAAAAATTGTGAAATTTGTGTTAAAGACAATTCCTCAATAACAATCCTTTTCATTGGCCAAACATTTGAATATTTTTTCACCTAAGGTTACACATGAAACCACCATTTCCCACCTATGGATCTTGGATAGGATTCATTTATGAAATAAATGGATTCCTTGCCATGTATTGTGTTTTTAATAAAACCTTTGAGTTTTGAATTATGTTCATCCAACTACACAAAATTATTTATTTAAATTGGATTTTTTTATTATCATCAAATTATTTATTAAACTTTAGAAAATATGGGTAAGACCAAAATCAAATGCCATGTTTGGATGGTCCATTGCATAGAAAACCACTCACATGGATTATCATCCACCTTCATTCTAGCCAAGTTATTAAATAAATCTCAAAGCACATATTCAATTATATGCTTTTGGTTATCCACACATGTGTATTATGTTGGTTACATTGCAAAGGCCCCCCAAGGTATTATAGTGTCACAATAGTCCATTTTGTTAAGAATTTATGGTTAGATTATACCCAATGATTGGTCAAGCATTGTGGTTGGCAATTGTTTGATTATTGGCATTAATCTCAATCTTGACATCTTGTTAGTTTAGTTGAAATGTGTGGCCCTACCAAGTCTTGTCCCTTGGCATTTAAATCTATTTCAAATTGCATTCCATAAGGTATAGTGATTTGTCCAAGAAACAAGTTGATTAATGTTAGGTGTCTTTTGTCATAAAATAAACCCCTTGCAATTTACTTGGTCTTAAGGATTACAATGGATGGTCAATGGAGGCATGTTCAAGGTTGTTGGCGAAATTTTGCTTAGAAGTTTCCAAAACACTATCATTATGCCAAAGATTGTTACGTATGTTGTCAATGATGCCCTCCATGGTGCAGAGCTCAAACAAGAACTAATTGGTGATGTGGTGGACCTTTGATCATCTTTCCTCATGAGGAATCTACATTTGTAGACTTGTACAACTTCTTTGACTAACATGGATATTGTTTAGCTTTTCCAACTCCAACTTGCCATCACATTTGAATCATCATGTTTCTCATGGTTTTCCTAGATCCATTTCACATTCATCGTATGTGGACACATCTTCTGTGCTTAGTGTTGTGGATTGTCTTAAGGCAATGTCTTTAACCCCACATGTTAAGAACAAGTTATGAGATTTGAACTATGACACATTCCACATTGAAAAGATTCATTGCATTCTAATTGACATTCTTGAAGGCCACTCCAACCAATGCAAGGAATGGACAACAAGTTTGATGGTCATGTTTGGCGCAAGGTGAAGATGATGAACATCAATAATGATTTCGATCTTAATTTTTGTGTGGCACAATGTTTGGGTTATTTGCAATGTCAAAATGACCAATGCAATTATTTCAAAATTTGAATGGTAACAACAATGAGACCACTTGGAATTACAACAAAATTGATGTTTTAAGCAAAGATTGTTTTGCTCTTCGTCCACCACATTGCAAAATTTTCTCTAGCCCACCTTTCTATGTTAACACATGTAAAGTTTAGATGTATTACATTGTCCACAAGCAAATGAATATATCTTGAGCAACATTTCATCTTGGTACATACATATGAGCATCGACTAGTCGTAAAGGGGAAATGTAGAAAGGCCATTGAGCAAGTCAAAAGCTTGGTCAAGGAAGAGCTTTATCACACACTAATGGCAAAAGTGTCAACACTTGGATTGGCTATTCATGAGTAAAACATGTCCAAGCATTTGCTAAATAAGGATGGTGAAGGTCCAATGGAACTTTTGAAGGGTGACAAATTACACCAAGTGATGAACAAGTTCACAACCTTGTGTTTTCCCAATGTCAAAAACTTAATGGCATCATTTAAGCAATAATTAGCTACTAGAGGGTTCATTGACAACATTTTAACTCTCAAGTCTAAAAGTCCTTATGACTACATTCAAGATAGTTGTTTTATTGGACAATTGTCAAGAAAAAAATGTTCCTTTTCAAGATGTTTGTGGATGGATTGCATGTAACCTAGTGGAAACCTTCAAATAGTTTGGATCATGTTTGATCATGTGAAACATGTTGTAAGATGGACAACTTTGGCTTACCATGTTTATGATCAAGTTCATTGTAAATGATGACAATTACAAATTGTAACATGCAATCAAAAGAACTAAGATGAAAACACATTAAGGTGTAACAAAAATGACCATTACAAAATCCATTTTGGAAATTTTCTTAGTTTATTTTTAAATGCAAAAAATTGGACAAAAGCACAAAAACCTTTAAATGATGTTAAAGTTGACATCTTTTTCCATGTCCAAGTCAGTGGTGCCCTACTTTCAACCTTTTTTAACATATCTATGTAACATTGGTCATGAAAAACATCCTTTTGGATATGTGATGAACTTTGAATTTTTTTTAAAAAATTACACACTATTAATGAGGAATTATGAAATCCATCACATACTTCATATTTTCCAAACTTTTTATTCATAAGTGTCATAACCTTTAAAACTATAACATGTTTGAGGAAAAAAACATAACAAAATTGTGGAAAAATCTTCAATTCTATTACAAATAATGAACCCATAACATTTTTTTTATGGACCATGACCCCATAATTGCAAAGTTCATATTTTATTGGAAATTAATGTTTTTGGTGTAATTCTTTAGAAATAAGAAGGACAAAAAAGTTAATTTCATTTATTTGATTCCATTTTTTTGGAATTTCCTACTTGCATATGGGTTTTATATAATAGTATGTGTCCAACCTAGAAAATTATGCGTTCATGACATCTAGAAAATTCCATTGTACTATGCTTGTACCCACCAAATGTTCAATGTGTTATGTAACAAACATAAAACAAGGTGATTGCAAAAATGGTCTTTTAAATCCAAACTTTAAGGGGTTCATGGTCAACAATACTCAAACCAATTGGAATTCAATCTGAACTATGTACAATTTTGGTGATCCAAGTGAACAATTTTATTTTTTTCATAATAGTCAATCAATTATGAACTGACACACAAAGCAACAAATCAAATTATATAGAAATGCAAAAGCAGCACAAGGCACTATGTTATGAATACAAAAATGCCCATCATTGGAAGAAACATATGTTTAGTATGCAATAATATGATGTTGGTGGTATTCATTAAAGGCTATTAATGAAGTCAAACTTCAAAAGTTGAAAAATTGGCTTAGTTTTGTGCAATTTTGTATCAAACAATTGGGAGGATTTATGAAACATGTAAGGTTTCCATTCCACTCATAGTCTAATGTTACATATTGAAAATATAATAAAACTCATGTGGAAAAGAAATTATGATAGATCTATTATGTTTTGCAAAAATTCACATTAGAAGACATCCTTATGTGCAACCTATCAAAAATAATGCACAACATTTGGCTTCAACAATCAAGGAAAAGGTGAGCTTATTGTATGTTGCAACATCTGATGAATATGTTTAAACTTTCAAGTGAACAACATTGTACTACCAATTCAAGAAAGGTGGTCATTTTCAACAAGGACCTAATAGGAATGAACTTCTCCTACATAGAACAACCCAATTTGGTGACCCAAGGCAACTTGGAAATGCAATTCACAAATATGCCATTAGCTCTTCCTTCATAACAAAGATCCCACACTTGGAAGGAGAGGAGATTTTTGGCTTTTGCATTCAAAAGGCGGACTTGCTTCTAATATCTAAAGGGGATTCACATAAGAACAATAGTGTAAATTATTCTCACCCACATGTCAACACACAAACTATCAAATCATTGTGTGCAAATAGAATGGCCATCATGTAACACAAATCAATATGAATAGAGGGTTCTCACTCATGGAAGTGTTGAAGTCTTGGAAGTTCTTTTAGAGATGGAGTAGGCATATAAAACAATGTCCCCCTTGTCACATTCAATGTTCAACATTACAAAAAACCACCATGCAATATTGTAAGGCAAGGATAATTTCTATGAAGATTGTCAAAGGGACTTTTGCCCCAACTTACTCCGGTGTATGGTCTCAATTCTCAAGTGCATCTTTCAAGCTTCACAAGTTTTGGTTTCATGTCAATGACATGAATTGTTGTGCAAGGGGTACCATGCATAAATATATGTTGGTCAAACCAACTATACTAGAAAGTTGGCATGTGCAAAAAGGAACCAATCTCACACAAGATGAGATCAAACCTTTGGATGAAGCAAGTTTTATTTTCAATGAACAAAGCCTATTTATTTGTCTTAAAAAGCCTATTTAATGGGAAAGTTTTTATTCCAATAAATTAATTGATGGATGCAATGTCATGACCTAGAACATGCAATGGTAAGACAATTCCATGGACAATGATGCCATTTAAAATTTCAAAACAACATTATAATTAGTGGGAGGCTACTCATCTTTTTCAAGTGCTTGTGAACCCACAATTCAAGGTTCTTACACCTAGATATGGACAAATTTACAACATTCTATTTGGTGCTCCTCCAAATGCGAAATAGTATGTGGTTACAATTGGGTATTTCCTAACCATAATTCATTTGGATTTTGTGGCTATAGTTGCAAGTTTGTTGGGTGGGCAAGGGAGATGGGTGCCCTATAAACACCTATATTATGTCTTGCAACATGTCATGTTTTGTGGGGAGTTTGAAGATTTCATACATTTCCCAACTTGGAATTGTGATGAAGTTCAATGTTTCTTCGTTCATGTTATATCTATTTAGTGGAAAATATTCATTCAAAGTGATATCAAAACCTTTAGGGGAAACATTATGTAGGTGCAATAATTAAGGAGAAACCATGTGTTTCAAATTACTCTCTTAAAGGAAATTCCATATACCATGTAAATGATTCGACTTAATGATATTTTGGATTAGTATTTATGCAAAGGTTTGATTGGCATGAATTCCATTTAAGATAGAAATATTTATGGATGGGATATGAATTGTCATTGAAAAATTGACAATCGAATATCATATGTTAGTTATGTGTTCATGAAGATATGGTCTAAATATTCAGAGTAGTAAGGGTAGTTGTATTTTGTATTAGGGGATATAATTACATGATTGAAGAAACAATGTACCTAGCCATGTATTCATCATATACAAGAACATGAAATACTAAATCCATGTAGACTTTGAAGGAATATGTAATGATGGAAAAAAAGTGAAGGAATGAAGCCCTTTAAAGGATGGCATGTTGCAAAGAGATGGAACAAAATGTTGATGTGACAAAATTTTAATACAAGTGAATTTTCGTGTCACATTGATGGAATATTCATCTAAGTGGCAAGAAAAATCTCACATGTCAACAAGAATGTTCTTTCCCTGTTGCAAGAATATTTTTTGAAATTTTTTTCCCTCCTCACAAAATCACTTATGTGTTCATTGCTCATGCACACAAGCTCATCACTCACACTCATGTGCTTACATCATAGCTACATTGCAAGGTTTTGCAATCACATATGTCATTTACAACTAAAATCTTATCTTATAAACAACTAAAATGATAACTATTAATTTGCGAATTTTTTCTAATGATCTATAATGTAAAGACTAGTATCGTTGAGGCATTTTCCTCCAACTAGCAATTTGTATTTTAGTGATCAAGGGCTCTCAACCAGTGTTGGGTAGGTATCTCAGAATGCACTGGATATCACCCGGGTATCTCATAATGCGCTGGATATCACCCAATTATCACTAAGGTGTCAAATTTAGAACATTGCAAGGGATTGGACTTACTGATCAGATTTATTGATATCAAGATTGTTGATTATCTCTTCTGTGAGAACTGGTCGTTGAGAACCAAGTAAGGGCCATACCCTTTCAAAATGGTGAGACCTGGGTGAGATAAAAAGTTTTACCCAGGTAAAGCTCTCAAAGTAAGTTTTAGACTAGGTCTAGGGTCTAGGGGCGCCTAGCAATTTAAACTGCTCACCTGGTTCCAAATTTACATATTGGTAAGACCAGGTATTTGGCCAGGGACAATTGGGAAGGGGGGAAAGTGGATTTTTGGGTTTTAGTTCAGGAGTTGCTCAGCATGACAATCTTAATAGAATCCTTCAATCTGGAAGTTGGGATGTCCTTAACCCTTGGGTGAACCAGTACCTACACTGGTACCATGGTAAGCATTAAAAAGCTAAATTTTTAACCAAGAACTGGCTTAGATAACCATGAGAACCAGGATATAGAGAACTGATGAAGTTATATATCTATGTGTATATATATATATATAATTCTATTTTAATACCTTACACCAATCTCTAAAGATTTTTTTAATTCAAAAAGAGAACTAAGCAAGTTTTTCAAACCTTTTGTGAAAACCAAATTCGACGGTTGTCAAAAAAATGTGAGAACCACCCAACACTCCTCTCAACCTCTAGTGTAAAGGAAACATAAAGCACTCGAGGGCACCTCATGTCATGAATATCCCTCATAGGAAAGAGGATGGATCTTATGCCTACTCTTGAAGTGAGGGAGAGAAATTATGTGTATGGAGAATTAGCCCTAGAGTGGGGGACATTCCCTAGGCCTTGCATTTTGGGAATGTCCCCCACCCCACGTCTTTACCCATTGTAAAGCACAAGGCAAAATTTATCATGAATCTAGACATATGTAGATCATGAGGCATAGGAGGGGGTAGAGTCCTTACACCTCTAAGATTATGAAAGGCATAATCTCCCTCCCATGCTTAAGGAGTACATGTCAAGTCTTTCTTTTCTAGGAGTGATCTTCACATGTATAAGGTGCCCTCCAAATAAACCAGGAAATTTTTCAGAGTGCTTTACATCTACTTACGTACTGACCTGAATTTCCTAGTACCCCTTATACAGTGCATTTTTTCCTCCTAGAACGGGGGAAGGTTTCACAAACCAAACTGTTCCTTTGATACCAAAATGTTTCTTGGATATTGAAGTTCTCTGCCCATTCAGGATACCTAATCAGGGGAGAGATACCAAGTATCATGGTTAAACTTTTCGTTGGATAATGCCCTTGGACAAAACCCCCTGCATCCAAATTTGAGTTTGTGATGATTTGAAAGGAAACTTATTGGCTATATTATTGTATCAATGGCACCTTCTGTCATGCAAATTTCTCCACTTGAGGTTGATCACTCATACATTTGGTGGCAGATTCTAGGGAGTTTTCTGCAACTCCCAAGACTGTATGCAAGGCCCAAATCTGGCAACAACTTGCTTTTTCCAAGCCATGATGAGCAGTTGCAATACAAGCAGTGGAGAACAAGCTAGCAGATCTGTCATACCTAAGCATGATTGCACTTTGTTCTCTCTTTGTCTATCTCTTAATCTGTGCTGTTGCAGCATGAGACTCCAGAGAAAGTAAATAACTTAACAAACATGATTGGGAGTTTCACCAAAACAAGAATCCCAGTTAACAATTGATTACCCTAAATATTGAGGGTTTTGTGCAGCAGCCATTGCCACTAAACAGATCTGATTTCAAATTTCCTTCCAGATCTGCTTAAAGAGTTTGAAATGGAGAAAATGCTTAGTGTAAGAAGCATTTTAACACGAAGCTCACTGAAAATGGTTTCCTGTCTAGTAGGACTACAAGGCAGCAGTGCAGCATGCACTGGAATGAATTGCTATACAGTAAAATTTGTGCCAGTTCCTAACTCAAACCTTAGTCACCTTCAAAGAATCAGACTCAATACAAGCATTACTATTCTAGATTGTCCATTCGGCTTTGTGCAAGATGGCGGTGCCGTTTTGGCTCCAAGATACCATTGGCCTTCAGAACTGGGGAGTCTGTCAAAGTGGCATCTTCACATGTCTGGTCTCCAGATGTTATGTGTGTTGTGTGGAGCTCGGTTGAACTTCCCTTGGATGTCAAGTGATCCTTGGCTTGCTGCAATTTATACAAATCTTTATATACTTTGCGAGTGTGGGCTACCAAACAGCTGAGTGCCAAGCAGCCCAAGCCACAAACACCTGCCATCACTAGGAAAGTGGACCTGGTGCAAAACACAGAATTGTAAGATATAAGATACAATGGCATATGTGTCCTATATGGTTTTAATCTGCTTGAGCTCATTGCAAGAGAGTTTGCTGGAACTCTCCATGTCCTTAGATGAAATAGTACATCCTGTTTTGGCCCATCTTACTTTGTCTACCCAACATTTTCGGTGGTTGCAGTCATACTCCCTAAAGACTCAGGCCAGGCAAAGACCAGCTGACCTGAAACACTGAGGACCAATACATTTCTGTGGGCCAGTCAAAATTTTCCCGGTTGCTAGGGCTGCAGCCTGTATGGCGGCCACTTGACGATCATAAATGTAGCCCGCAAGCTTGACAGAGAGAAGGTATGAACCCACTGTTGCTGAGATGCTACAGACATAAACTCAGATTAGCACTAAATGAAATAGGATCGCATCCATGTAAGAGCTCAGAGAACCAAAGGACCACAATAAAATGGGCAGAAACCACAAGTCATTGCATCTTCTAGGACACAGCTGGGTCTTCGAAAGAGTGAGAGTAAGACCTGAGGGTGTTGTAGAGGGCCCCAAAATGCTTCAAACCAAACAGTTCTGAGGAGGTGGCGACCATGAGTGTCCAGTGTGCTCCATGAGCCAACCCAACCAATATGGAAGCCAAATAAAGCAGTGCTGGCACTGAACCCATGCACATCATCAGAATATTTCCATACCAGAAAAGGCTTCAGAAGATGATGTCTCTCCATTGTCCATGGTTTAAGGACAAACACCATTAGAATTAACTAGATTGTGCATTCTTACAGATAACGTTATCCAGAATGTAATGTCAGTCATAAATATACTTGGCTAGCTGACCCAGATTTAGGAGAAGAGTCCAGATGACATCATGTGAAAAGCTATGTATAGAGACTCCCTCTTGTAACCAAAAATTACCTGAAGAAGCAAACAAAAGATGAGCAACTGCCATGACCACTTGAACAAATAAAAGGAACAGGGGTCTTGGAGTGGCATACTGCTTCATATAGTACTCCGATACATATCTGTGGCATGAACCCACAAATCAAAATGAGTAAAAAGTCAGAGATACAGCTGACATTCTCACAAAACCACTTGATCTTCATGAACATGTACACATCCACAAGTCCAAGTACACCTTGGTGTCTGCAAATGAGAAAATGGTAGATACAGAGGCAAACCCTGAGCCCATTCTGCCAAGAAAGTTCCACACGCTGACCAGTGCAACAAAAGCTCCTACACTTCGAGAACCAAGAGATTCTGCCATCTGCACTAAAGCCACATACAGATTTGTGGTTATAACAGTATCACCCTAACTCAAAGATCTAAACACTGAGAAATCTGCTAAAGATTACACATTAGGAAATTGATTAGAAAGGAGGGCTCCTACCAGTACAAGGCATTACTTGTTCTATATGAATGCACCTCAATTATGGAGAAGGAAATGGCCAGAACATCAACAATTTCTGATAAACAGTCACCTGGGCAAGATTGTTAATAGCTGTGAGGCCACTCCCAGTGCCACAACCCATAGCAAAGAACAGCAGCCTGCACTTGCCAGTATCAGCACATGCAAATTTGTTTGGCAATCAGGCAGCTTCAATAGTCAGCAGCATCAGATTATGCATTCACAAGATTATGCATTCACAAGTCTGCAACAGCTATAGTCATCCATTTTCCTTCAATCCAACAACTACATCAAACTTGATCTTAACAAAAGACAGGGAAAAAACCTGAAAACAGATGTGTGCTTCTACAGCTGAAAGCATATGTGAACACTAGTCAAGGTTTGATAGAAACACTGCAGTAAGTACCAAGGCTGATGACACATATGCAGTGTGACAGATGCATCGTGCACTCTTAAATAAGAAGATCAAACGCTTATTTACCAGTAATCTTGAGTTGTTGCTGCCTGTAGAAGAGTATGATCATGCCCAAGCTTCACTGTGTGCTTTGAGGGTGTGTCCAGAGTGAAAACTTTTGCAGTGTCCAGGAGATTTTCCAAGCTCTTGGGAGATACATCAATGGTAGTTGCAGATTTAGCCTGCAGTGATGGAGACTTTCGCTCCATTGGTTGCTTGTTAGAGCTTCTGTCTGCCTTGGGTGAGTAGCTTAAAGTGTGTGCTTCTGCAGGAAGTGAGTTGTAGCCCTTGTGTTGTGTTCCTGCACTGATCTGCCACTGCATAGTCACACCAAGAGAGACAACATTGAACACAAGCTGGATATCAAAGTAAGTTGACAACAAACAGTGTACAAAAGCATCAAAACACACCCCTAGCAATGAAGGTGTGACACCTTTGTACAAGAAGAAATGTAGCAGAGGACAGATCCTCAGATCCTTGTGAAGGCACTGAACAGATGATTTAGGGAGTGTCTGATAAAATAAAGAGAGAATGATTGACAGGCTGGCCAACTTACAGGGATGATGCCAGGAAGAAGCAAGATTGCCAGCATGACACCCATGAACAAGCAGCTCATAGTCTTGCTTATGACAAACATGTCCTGCAAGTCCAACCATCCATGCAGATACTCAGGACCTCTACATCAATAGTTTGTGGTGAATTCATCAAAACCAGATAGTATTTGATAGCAAATGCACTACAGAAGCTTGTTGTCACTACCAGCTGAATCAGAACAGCAAACCAAAGAAGGGAATAGCATGCAATGATCTGAGTCATACTAGAGCACAGCTCTCAAAGATCAGAAGAAACCAACTAACCTGGATAAGAATGACAGCCATTAGGTAGAATGCCAGAACAATCCCCACAATCTGACATCCATCATATGCCTTCAGGGTCTCAACAAGACACTGCAACTGTTCATTTAACCAGACTAGTCTTCACGTTCATGTCAAAGAAAAGTGAATGTAGAAAAGACTGGTTACTCACATCCAAATGTGAGGATTGACAGTGTATGGCATCTATGCGGTTTAGGATAATTTTTTTCCATTCTGGAACACTCCTATGGCTGCAACAATGTATCGGCAATATCACTTGCAACTTCTAATATCGTATTCTGAACAGTCAGATTACTGCCTGCATGTAAGTACATTTGTAGTAAATGTGCCTTGGTTCATTTTGCAAACAGGTTGTATGTGAAGTCCAGAATCTCTACTTACATACAAGGTGGAAAATTTGGACTTGTCTGTGTCATCCTTCCGTTTTGGAGCCTCAATAGGACGGATGACAATCATAGACACCATCGCCACCAATGGAGGCACTGTTGCACACAGTAATAGGAATGGGCCTGTGTTTGGAGCATACATTGCTGTGTAGACCTGCACAAGAATAAGCTCTTATGAAAAGTTGAAAATTAAACTTCAGATCAGCTAAACAGGTTATTGGACAATCAACAGGCAATTGGAGAGCCCTCTGAATTTAGAGAACTAAAAACTGACCCACCCCAGAACCAGGACAAAGCATGAGTAAATATTATGAAGCAAGAGGACCTGTGTGAAGATGGCCCCACTCAGACCAATGAAGCCCTTGAGAAGACCAACAACAACCCCCCTGTCTGAAGGGAAGTTACGCATACTGCAGCCACCAATTGGTTCTCATAAATATGTATATCTTAGTTGTCAATCCCTCAGCAAAGTGAATCGCATTTTGCCTTCATTAGAAATTTTGAACTGATTATGCAGATAACTTTGACATTTGCAGGAACTGGGGGAAAGGATGAAAGAAAGAGTGAGTCATAAGGTAGGAAAGTACCATGTGACAAGAACAGCAGTGTTGAACCAAGTTGCGCCATTTGTGCCAATCATGATAATGCCACACATCTACCACCAATGCTGCAATTTAGGGGCTTCTTATGGGTAGCTGACTCTCAATCAACTGAGTGGAAAACATATGTTGACAGGAAAACACAGAAGGATAAGAGTATATCTATGAGATTGCAGAAAGGCTCCCATAAACCACTTTGAAGGTAACTGCTATGTCAGTTCTGGCCACACCAATACAAATATGAGAAGAATGAGTGCAGTCATAACCTTATAAGGTCACTCACAAATCATCAGACCATCAGCTTCATTACAAATGGCAGTGACTAGCTCCCATTACTGCCCGCTGACTTCATTAGCTCCTGACATTGGGTGTAGATAAGTATATAATATATCAATGAGATTGCAGAGAAAAACTCCATAGTAACACCGTGAAGGTAACCATTGTGTCAGTTCCAACAAAACCAAAACTAGCACAACAAGAATGAGTCCATGAAAACTTTATGAGTCCATGAAAACTTTATGAGTCCATGAAAACTTTATGAGTGTCACTCACAAAGTATCAGATCATCACCTTCATCATCAATAGTGACCAGCCACCATGACTCTGCACTCACTACATCAGCTCCTGATGATATGTGAAGATAATATACTATAATCTGCCCAAAATTTCAGCAAACTATTATGAAAAATCTGCATCCTGAGTTTCTCTTGCATTTCCAGAACCAACAGGATGACTCAGGCATGATGTTGGCTAGCACCTAAGACACATAGCTAATAGAAAAGTCAGCAATATTTTAACTGAAGCTGCAGCAAGCTTCTGAGGTAAGCTTCATTTCATTTAGCTTGCCCCTGTAGAAGCAGGCATCTAAGCCTAATGCATAGAGAGGCCTGCCTACATGGAGGGTAATGGTCACGGCCTCCTGCACCCTGAATACATCCTCTAAGCACATCACTGGTGACTACTTGGATGTAATGAATGAAAAGCACAAAAGAATCAACTGAGTACCTTCCAAGGAAAGGAAACATTATTGAGATGCAAGAAGTTCTGAAGATTGGAACTTGGAAAAAAATGTACCTGCCAGTATGATGGTGTAATCCGGCCAGTGGCTGCCAAGAAAAGCTACATAAGAAGCAATGTCAAATGTTGTCAAATAACAGAAAAGGATCCCTTAGTGAAACAGTTAATTAAGACAAACATGGAGCAAATCAACTATTGTAGGCTAAGACTGCCTAAACATGGATCATTCACAAAAAAAAGCAATGTAAGTTTGTTTAATTCTCACCAGAAAATAAAAGATAAAGTGAAGCAATCCACCGACAAGGAGAACAAACCAAGCTGAAGTTACATCTATCAAGAGACCTGAAATAATCCCCACATTGCCTCCAATATCCTTTGATGTCCCAAACCCATCAATCATCTCTTGATTGTAGCCCAGTGTATGCTTCAGGTCAGCAGAGTAGAGAGAGAAAACATATGAGATTCCCCCACATGCTTGCATCCACATGCCAAGACACAGCCCTAGCCATCTGTCCTTCAGTATTCTCTTCACCCTTGAAATCCCCATATCTGTTGATTGCTTGATTTCACTTTGCAGAGTATTTGGCCTCCATTACTTGTGTATGATAATGTACTCCAAGAAACTCACAAGTTTCTGCTTTATTCAGTCAATTAAACCATTTGCAGTATGTCGATAATTGATCTCTTGATGTTATTGTGGACATAGCCTTTAATTGTTTGCATGCTTGTTATCCCACACCTGAAGTCAGGAGGCATTTGTGAAAGGCTTCTGTATGGTCATGGAAAGTGATGAGGCCAACACAAGCGTAAAGGAGTTGTTGTATTCTTCATGCCCGGTTGCCTGCAGCTTTATCTGCATCAAGCTAGTACTCTTGATGTAAGCAACCTCATAGCAACTTTGCATCTGTTGACAGGATTTGGTGGAGGGAATAAAGGAGAGCTACCATTGAAACCTCACTCCAGACATAAATTTGCAGAACTCTCTACTGCGTCTTTCTACCATCTTGTGCTGTTCATCCACTCATGTGTGGTACCTCCCCTGAAATACAAAGAGTCAGAATTAGTTGAAAGAGAATGAAAGTCCCATTAGGTCAGATCAAAACATTCAAGAAGGACAACTGAGGAGAAGACCAAGGGCTACCTCAGTGTACATCAGCTTGTTCTTAGGGTCAATAAATTGGGTGTGGCATTCAATTCTGATTATATATGGACAACATGTTTGCATCAACACATTTTCAACTCATATGTTTGTCTCATCTGGTTAGGATCTAACAGAGGAGGATGGATCAAAAAAGACATAATGAAAGATAAGCAATACAAAGACACAAGTCAATCCCCTTAAGTTCACCAATCTTTGCATCAGCTGCTCAAGCACAAGATTAAACTGGCTAATCCTCCAAGGCACAATAACTGGAATGGAGTCACAGGAGAAAAGAAGAAATGAAGGGAGATAATGCATAAGCCAGGTATGAGTGGTCGAAGTGGTACTCCAGTCTGATTAATGGATCTATTGCAAAGCTGCTGGAATTTTAATCTAGGTGAACTGAAAGCGGTCAAGGCGCTCCAAGACAAGATTTGTGTTGCATTTTCACAACAGCAATCTCCAGAACTGTAAAGGAAAGAATGCAGATCTTTTCCTAATTAGACAATAAAGTAGGTCTATTGAACTTGTCTCAGTGTGAATCCTCAGCCCTATTGCACCTAATGATGGGTTCCCCGAACACTGTGTGGTTGCCAAGAACTCCAAGATATGATACCCCCTATGGAGATTGCCAGAAGCTGGTGGCCACAGAGAAAAAGCATTGTCAGTCCAGCTTCACCAGGGTACGAGTTGTGGACCAGCAACGATGGTCTGCATTGCTAGTTTCTGCAACAAATAGAGAGTGGACAGAGTCTTCTTCTCCCTCAATCAGGTGCGTGTCTTTCTGCAACAGAATGTTTCTGAGTTTGGCAGCGATAGTAGCCCGGTTTGATGCCGTGCCTCAATACAAATTTGTGAGATGACCTGATGCTAAGATCATCGGGAGATCTAGAACAAACAACGAGAGAAACGCAATAGCAAACTAAGGGACAAACAGAAGCGAAATACAACAAGCAAATAGAAGTGAAATACAGCACAAAGACTAAAACCGTGACGGTGGTGCAATTCTTGAGAGAAGAATCATGTGAGAAAAAACGTCAAAAAGGATTCATTCAGCAAAAGAAGAAAAGCAGCAGACACTTCTCTCCACTTTATATGCGTTCATCAAACACAACAGTCTGCTCAGGTCGACGGAGCTGTCTCACCAAGCGGCGCATTCATCGCATTACAAAACAGCATACTAGAAACAAATCTTCAAACCTTCGACTGCCAGGGTGAAAAACATCAAGCACAAAAGAGGAGGAGAAGAGTAGCACATTTACCTGCTATGGAGCTTGAAATGCCCTTGGCTGCAAAGGCACACGGATCTGGCCGAGCAAAAACAATCTGCGACAAACAATCGCAGCAACAGCGGCAGTATCGACAACCCCAACAACACCAATGGCAACAGATACGCACACAGACACAGCAGAATAATAGTCTTCCCCTCCGCCCCCTCCCCCCGAAAGATTTTTTTTGGATCCTTTTTTTTTCTTATTAAAAATAAGTCATTGCTGCACCTATGATATCTACCTATTTTACTAGAGACTTCCCAAGCGCTATAGAGGCCAGGTGGCCTTGCATTAACCAGCACCTATCCTGGTACCATGGCAAAAACCCCCCCAGAAAACAATTCCTTCGCTTCATAAAGCAGTGAGCACTCGGAGAAAATTTGTAGTCTACGTGAAGGGCACCTTATATCCTTCAATTTCTCTCCTAGAAAGGGGGAGGGGTATTATGCCTACACCTCAAGGGCGGGAGGGAAATCATGCCTACCTACAGTAGGTGTAAGAAGCCTCCCACTATTGAGGAGTAGACATAATATCCCTCCCATTCATACGCCTTGTGATTTACATAGGTTTTGATTCATGATAATTTTTGCCTCATGTTTTACAATAAGTAAAGCCCATGCATGGAGGACATTCCCAAAATGTGAGGCTGGCCTCAGCTATTGCCTCATCCTAGGCTCCTTATTTTTTAGAATGCCCTCACCCTAGGGCTTTACCCTACACTAAAGATTATAGATATCCCATCCCTAAGTTATAAATCAGGGTCTCCAAATCCAAATTAACATTTCCTCCAACTCTAGAACATCTTACTCAAGAAGGTGAAGGTACCAGTGTAGGTGCCAGTCCACCCCAGCCAGCCAAGGTGTACTTCATTTCCATGTAATTTCCTCCTTGTGTAATTCTTATTGAAGGATTTTCCAAACCTTGTGTAGGCTCTTTTTTTTTCACACGTTTCATGAGAATAATAGTAGTAGTGTTTGTGCAGGGTAATCCCTGAGGAGCAGGGTGCTATTCAAATACGGGCACTCCACCTTATTTCAGAGGCAGAGCCCTTATTTCAGGAATGCTTGGCTCCAAGGGTATTAGGGTAGATATGCCTATCATCGAAAATTAGCCTATCACTAAACACTTTGGCAGATCTTTCTCAATTCTTCTCCATTTTGAGTGATTTAAAATGTTATAGGGTAAACCAGCCCATGACTGAACACTTAAGGGTTCAAACTCCAGGGGTTCAATAACTGGCCTTTTTTGGCTCATGGTCTTCAAAAAGATTAGTTGCCACTTGAGCCAGAGCATTACTAGGGCTTTATAGAAGTTTATTCCAAGCTAGAATGAGAAAGTTATGAGCCCCCCAGAGTTTAGGGCATCTTGTTGTTTGAAAAAACTTGGATAGAACATATAAGGCCCTTATTTTCATGCATTTTAAATTCTATGAACAAACACTTTAAAACTTATGAAATGACATCTTACTTCCTATAAACAGAAAAATATGTTTTTAATTAAGTTTGGACTATTTTTTTTTATTATCATTCATATTTTTCAAAAATTGTAATAAGTCCAAATATTTGCAGCACAAGCCACACAATCACAGGGCTTTAAGGGTTTTGAAATAGATAGTTTTTTGAACACTAGTCTAATACCCTAAAATCAACGATCCTTGTGAAGCCACATCGACCAATCCGTCCGTCTCTCCCAATATGTGAAAGAAGAACGTTACGAAGATGGCCGTCGCAATTCGCTCTTTCAATTTCTCCCTCTTGTTTATCTGAGGTCTCTCTTTCTCTCCCTCTTTGTTTGTCGTTTTCATTTGTGTTTGTCTTTGTGTGCATGTGTGTTTATCTAAGTAGAAAGTCGTCATTGCTCCAAAGTTCGGCTCCTTGGCATGTTTTTCTAATGTGCCAAATCCAAGCTTTTCCTTGGCAACTACTATAGTCTTAAAGGCCTTCTCTTTCACAAACTCTTATTTGTAGTTTTGAACAAATTAGTTTGTGTCTTTTTTGTTATGACGAGGTGTCAGCTGGCAAGATCTTCTTCTATAGGTATTTGCTTGAAGACAAAAGAAGTTTTCTTTTGCAAATTCTTTACCTTCTTCTTCCATTATTCCTTCCTTTCATCGGGCTTGTGTGTTGTCGGTGTGAATATTAACCTCTTTAAGAAGGCTTAGAATCAACATCAAAAAAACAATCATCAACAAGTGCTTCTAGTGGAATTAACAACTTATTCACTATTGTTGCAGCTCCAACAAGGAAGTTCAAGAGGGCACAAAAGCCATGCAATTTGAAAGTAGCATTGTCATAAGCTAGTGTTGCCTCTAGTGCAATATCAAAAGTCCCTAACCATAGACACCCACCCTAGCTTGTTGAATCACAAATCTTAACAGCATATTCACCCCATGGCTTGGGTCTGACCCCTCTGTAGTGCCCAATCTATTGTTGTTGTTGCCCCACTGGTTATGAATTATATATCACCACCCGTTATTGCTTCAAAACAATTTCTACACCAACAATTCATGTCTTGCAAGTGGCAAGAGTACTACGTTGTTGTTCCCTTTCAGTGGCACCTCCTTGTCATCATTAATCATCCATGGCAACTAATTTGGTGTGGGCTCTTCTTGCAATAGGTGTTGATCACCCAAAGCTTCTTTCAACAAATTAAATAAGAACATCTTATCAGCAGCTCCACTATCATCATTGGTGGATGATGGGTCATGGAGCCATAAGCTTTAAAGTGCAGTCAAAACCTACTCATTAGCAAACATCATGTGCAATGCAATAAGTAATTTTTTATACCCGTCAACTTCACCTACTTTCTCTTTGTGAAAGAGATCTTAATGCTCACAATTTTGCAATGTAACTTTTGTAATTCATTTACATATGTTGCAACATGAGTTTTAAGTTTTTAGACCAACATCCTTTAACTTTTGTTATTTTTCTATAATATCGTTGAATATGTATGTGTATGTATGTGTATACTAATGAATCATTTGCTTGGCAATGACAAAAAGTTCATGGGCCCATGCAAGAGAATATTGCTTGTGATGTATTAAAGAGTCCACAAAAGCCAAGTTTAAGAATAGCAAGCATTGAAACAAATAGTTCATCTAGTGTTGTTGTTCCTTTGTCGAAAGTCAGTAGCAACGGTGCTACCAAAAGTAACAACCTACAACGTAACTTGGGGATTGAATGGTTTGCTACAATCTTTGCAATAATTGGTTCAACTGTGATGGCAATGGGACAACATGTTTTGAGTATTCTTGTTGTGTGAAACATGTTAATTACACTAGTTATGAAGGACATTCATAATTTTTTTATTTCTAGCTATTTTTGCCCATCTCATTTGAAAAGTTCATTATTAAAATCTATTCCCTAAATATGCATGACGCACTTCCAAACTCCTTGATTGACTCAAATGTAAGTCCCAAAGTGAAAATGGAAGGAGTTAAAGTATGTTCCTTCGCTTGTAATATTTCGGGCGTAGAGGGGCGTGCTAAAGCTCCAAGATGGGGACTAGGACGAGTGACAAGTCGGTTGATTATTCATATCAATTTGCACAAACCAAACAACAAGTTGGTTAGTGCGTAGTTGGAGCACTTCTGGTGCATAAATGAACCATGAACATACACAGATTCGCAAGACTCACCACGGCTCGGATTTGAAGGAAGCCACCACCTTCCCCCTTATTGTATTTTTTGTGATTAGTCATAGGGGTTACACCCAAATGTCATTTTTCTCAAGACTCCTAAATCAGGAATCCCAAAATTGGGACTTTTACCATTTTGGATGCCCATAACTTCTTATGCAAACCTTTAATTAAAGTGAAGTCTAAAACAAAGTTGTATCCCTTGTCAAAAGCTTTCCAAGGATATGTGGCACGCCCCCTGCACACATGTAATTCAGAGCAATTTTCAACTTTGAATGGTCAAAAATCAAATTGACATTTTGACTCCTAGCCTTTTTTTTCAGCCAAACTTGTGTTATAAGTATTCAAATAAATCATGCAAGCCCATTTTAGACATATGCATCTCGAAATATTTTTATGGTATAAAAAACTCTTCAATCCAATGAATTTTGACCCTTCAAATCACTTTCTGAAAATTCAAAAGTCCATCATGACTCCAACTCTCAAAGTGAGAGCCCACTTGGGAGTGTGTGGGCTAATTCCCTCACACTTTCCCGCACTCCCAAGAGTATGAATATGACTCTTGGGTTACACTTTCAGCCTACACCTTTCCATGCCCGTTTCTTTGGTCGCAAGCCCAAAACTAAAATCATGACAATGCATGTTCAACACACAAGTGGTAATGGTTCATTTTTTGTTTCCAGCTTTGTATTTTGAATACAAACAACATTGAAAGGGGTTTGCAAATGACATGGATTGGTTGTAAAGACTCCCAGATTCTTCACCAATAGAGGACTACACCCCATATTTTCGTCAAGCCCTTAACACAATTAGGTCAATATAGTTTCATCTCCTATTTGGTCTACCATTTGTCTTTCCATCATTTTTTAATGAACAACACAATAACTATTCACATGATGAATCTTGTCGTTACATTCCCCCATCAACCTTTCCAAAATTCACTACTAGGAAACTTGGTCCTATGCCATTGCACAATTCCACCCAAATCTAGTTTTAGTGGAATGGAACTTGTGTCATTCCACTATACATTGATCTTAGTGGATTAATTTAGTGGATTCATCTAGTTCAACGTAATGCCTAATGGATTGGATTAATGAAACTTAAGGCTTTAAGTTTCATTTGTTTGCTAAGCCTGTTGGTGGTCTAGTGGTATGATGGATTACAATGGTTTTGGTGTCCTAATGGATTCGATTGGATGTGATCCATGAGTGGTTGCATTTGGGTGGACATGTGCAATTAATGGAAGCATGTACGATGTAGGCATGTGATGACTAATATGTGTATGCATATATGGGTTCATAATTGATTATGATATTCCATTTTGCACCGTTTAATATGGCATTGGCTTATGGATTTGATGGAACATGCATCTCACCCATAGTGGACTATGTCTAGCCAACATATGCAAGTCTAAATATAACAACATGATTCAGGCCATAAACACAATTGAACCAATGTCCACTGCACATGGAAAATGTATAAAAATTGTACATTGTTGCAAAATGGGATGGTCCCATATATATAATACAATGTTCCCCACCATTGGAATGCACATTACATTCATGACTACAATACATTATTAATTAGTATTGAAAATAATTATACTAGCTAATTATAATGAGTATAGGATAATCACTAAGCCACACAAGGATATTGTTCAAACTATTTGAATATCAATTGCAATGATCCACCTTGACAAGGACCAATGTCACATGGTAAAAGCACATGTACATAGCTCAATGTCCTAAAGTTAATTTGTTGTTAATGTATGCATGCAACATTGCAATATCTACTCATTCAACCTCTAGTTGGAATGTGAAGACATAAACCCTAGAGTTTAGGCCTAAACCCTAAGACATCTTTAGTCATATGTATCACACATGTGCACCCATTGACACACATATTGGTAATGGGTGCTATTATATATAACAATTGTTGTTCCCCAATCATGTCAACCAAACATTTCCAATATTAAAAGTTGTCTATAATATGGGATAATCATGCCTTTGTGACCACATGTCTACACCTCTAAAAAAACTAACCAATTTTGCATCAACCTCTATTTTGCATCAGCTACTTGGAACATTGAATACCTACAAATAAACATGCATTTATTAGTCATGCCCACAGTTTGTATATATCAATATAATATACTAGAAATTAAATCAACATTAACCTAAATTTTTATTAAACATCCATTCACATATAGGGGATCATGTGTTTCTAAGCAAGTCTAATTATTCTAGCCCTAACACTCTGGTGAAATGTGTTTATATCATTATGGTGGTTTTCCAAGTGGTTTCAAACAAGTGATGGATTTGCTGATGATAGTGATGGGTAATCTAACTTTGTGAACAATCAACCATAATCACCATTTAGGCACGTATGGCCATGAACCATACTCCACTATAAATGTTTGTGCATACATGCTCACAAGCTATTCCTTTCGTACTTTGATCATAATATGCTAAATCTAATACCATGTCTATTACCATGCATTGATCTGATCATGATTGTCAAATCCAAAATCCAAGCTCACTATATACTGACCATTTATTTAAATAGCCATGAACTCCTATCACATATAGCCCTAACATTATTCATAGCATCAAGACTGGTATCATGAAATCCAAGGTGCTACACAATTGATGATGTACATGCCAATTAATGCATGATATCCCCACATGAGAATAAATATGTTCTAATACTTACCTTTGACAATTGTCAAGTCCAAGCTGCCTATTGACCATTTATACAAGTAGTCAATTCCTACCATAGAGACCTCCAACATTATCAATAACATCAATACTTGTAAGATCCAAGGTGTTACACAATTCATGATCACTAGTGTGGAAATGTATAACATGATGATGATATATATACAAAGCAAAAAGTTTTGACACCATCAATAATGTGAAAGACCAAGATCCAAGCTACAAATGAAGTCTATTTATGACCTACTAAGTGTCAATTCACATATTTGGGATCATGTAATTCTAACCCTAACCATTCCAACCATGGCAATGTGGTGGAATTTGTCCATATCATTAGGGTGCTTTCACTAGTGGTTTTAAACAATGTTGAGTGGATCTGCCATTGATAATGATTGGTCAATCTATGACATCAATTAACCACTACCATCATGATATTATTGGGTACATTTCGGATATACCATTCATCTCATTATCAATACAAAGATCAAGATATATTATTGTGACATTGACTAAATTTAAATGTATATATGAGTTGACCATTTATATAAGTACATATAGGTTTAAATTGATCCTCCCATGGAGAGCTTTAATTGACATTATTGACAATGTCAAAACTAAGATCCAAGATGCTACACAATTGATCATCTACATGCTAATTAAAGATTTGAAATTGTTCGAACATTTTTCACGTTCCAAAATATTTTGATCCATACCATCAAAAATGTCAAGACCAAAATCCAAGGTGAGTATTGATCATTTATATATAAGTAGTTGTCAACGTACTCATCCCATATACAGCTCTAGCACTATCAATAACATCAAGATCAAGATCTAAGGTTCAACTCAATCAATCATCTACATGCTACATAAATATCTCAACATGTTTGATCCATACCATCAATAATGTGGAGACCAAGATTCAATCAAAGTATCACTATTTATATATGCATTTATAAGTAGTTGTCAACTCCTACTTGTCCCATGAAGAGCTCTAGCACTATTGATAATGGCAAGATTATAATCCAAGGTGTTATGCAATCCATGATCACCACACCTTTGTTGAGATGTCTCATCCTCATCATATGCCAAGCATAGAGTTTGGACACCATCAGTGAAGACCAAGACGCAAGCTACAAATGAAACCTATTTATGTTAGCAAATGCCCATTCACATCTACATGATCATGTGCTTCCAACCCTAACCACAACAGCCATGGCACTCTGGTCGAATGTGTCCATATCATTAAGGTGTTTTCAGTACTTTCAAATTTTAATATGATACATACCATCAAATTCCTACCATAAAGAGCTCTAACATTATTGGTAATGTCAAGACTAAAATCGAATTAGTGTTACACAATTGGTCATTTATATATATGCTACTTAATGGTCTATTTTGATACATATCATGGACAATGTCAAGACCAAAATCCAAGTTGGTTATTCACCATTTATATAATTAAATAGTTGTCATGGTCAACTCCTAGCTACCATTGAAAGTTTTAACATTATCAACAGCGTCAAGACTAAGATCCAAGGTGTTACACAATTCATGATCACCACACGATTGTGGAAATGTATCGTCCTCATCATATGCAAGGCATAGAATTTTGACACCATCGATAATGTGAAGATCAAGATCCAAGGTACAAATGGCCTCTTGTTGAATGTGTCCATATCACTAGGGTGGTTTCATTAGTGGTTTTGGACAAGCAAGTGGATTGATTTGCTAGTGATAATGATTGGTCAATCTATGACATCACTCAATCATTATCATCACTTAATTAGGCACTTATGGCCACTTATAAGCATTTATGGCCATGACCCATAATCCACTCTAAATCTTGCCACATACATGTTCACAACCTACTTGTATTCTTCATCTACTTTGGTCATAATCTCCATGGGTTCATGATCTTTGAATAGATTTGATACCACTTATTTGAATGTGAAGACTAAGATCCAAGATTATTGCAATATACCTAAATATTGGATACCTAAATATTTTTACTATCTTATAATTTTTTAATTCTTGGAACAAAAAATATAGGATATCGGTCTCACCAACATGAAGTCCAAGATCCATGTAAACTTGAGTGATATAAATAATGAAATATTTGTTGGGGATATTACTTGTCATCTTTTACATTTGATTAAAGTTTTATTTTGATACATACCAGATCAAACTTCTACCATAAAAAACTCTATAACACTATCGATAATGTGAAGACTAAAATCCAATTGGTGTTACACAATCGATAATTATCATTTTCACCAACGTGAAGTCCAAGATCCAATGCAAATTTGAGTGATATAATGAAATATTTGTTGGGGATGTTACTTGTCATCATCTACTATTAATTAAAGTTCTATTCTAATACATACCATCAAACTCCTAACATAATTAAAGAGCTCTACGACTATTGATAATGTCAAGACTAAAATCCAATTAGTGTTACACAATTGATCATATATATGTTACTTATATGCTACTTATTAATTAATGGTTTGTTCTGATACATACCATTGACAATGTCAAGACCAAGATCCAACTTGACATTTGAACCCTTTATATAATTAAGTAGTTGTCATGATCAACTCCTACCATAGAAAGTTCTAACATTATTGACAATGTCAACACTAAAATGCAAGGTATTACGTATACATAAGTTGTGATCACCACATCTTTGTGGAAATCTATCGTCCTCACCATATGCAAGGCATAGAGTTTCAACACCATTGATAATGTGAAGACCAAGATCCAAGGTACAAATGGCCTTTGGTTGAATGTGTCCATATCACTAAAGTGTTTTCACTAATGGATTTGGACACTTGCGAATGAACCTACTAGTGATAATGATTGGTCAATCTATGACATCACTCAACCATTATCATCACTTACCTAAATACTTATGGTTACTTGTAGGCACTTATGGCCGTGACCTATAATCCACTTTAAATGTTGCCACATACATGTTTCATAGCCTACTAGTATTTTTCATCTACTTTGGTAATACTATCCATGGGTTCATTGACATATATATGCTACTTAATGGTTTGTTCTAATACATACCATTGACAATGTCAAGACCAATATCCAAGTTGGTTATTCACCATTTATGTAATTGAGTGTTTGTCACAATCAATTCCTACCATAGAAAGTTATAACATTATCGTCAATGTCAGGACTAAGATGCAAGGTGTTATGCAATTCATCATCATCACATCTTTATGGAAATGTAGATCATTTTCATGATATGCAAGGCATAAGGTTTCGACACCATCAATAATGTGAAGGTTAAGATCCAAGATACAAATGGCCTCTAGTTGAATTTGTCCATATCACTAGGGTCCTTTCACTAGTGGGTTTGGACAATTTGTGAATGGATCTATCGGTCATCCTTTACATGAGCTGATTTGGTTCTATTATAATACATACCATCAAACTCCTACCATATTAAAATGTTCTATAACATTATTGATAATGTCAAGACTAAAATCCAATTAGTGTTACACAATAGATGATAAATGAAATATGTTACTTAACAGTCTGTTTTGACATATCATTGACAATGTCAAGACCAAGATCCAAGTTGGTTGTTCACCATTCATACAAGTAGTTGTCAACTCCTACCATAGAGAGGAGCTTTAGCTAAGACTATTGACAACATCAAAACTAAAATGCAAGGTGTTATGCAATTCATCATCATCACACCTTTGTGGAAATGTATTTTTTTCATCATATGCAAGGCATAAGGTTTTGACACCATCGACAATGTGAAGACCAAGATCCAAAATACAAATGGCCTCTGGTTGAATGTGTCCATATCATTAGGGTGCTTTCACTAGTGGGTTTGGACACTTGTGAATGGATTTGCTAGTGATAATGATTGGTCAATCTATGACATCACTCAACTATTATCACCACTTGGTTAGGCACTTATGGCCACAACCCACAATACACTTTAAATCTTGCCACATGCATGTTCACAACCTACTCTTGATCTATTTTGGTAATAATCTTCATGGGTACTTACTTGACAGATATAGATGATACCATTTCTTTGAACGTGAAGAGCAAGATTCAAGATTATTTGGCTACTTAAATATTTTTAATGTCCCTACAATTAATTAATTTGTTGGGGATACTATTTGTCATCCTCTATAGCTAATTATAGTTTTATTTTTATACATACCATCAAACTCCTACCATAAAAAACTATATAACACTGTCATGGCTTAGGATATTTTGGGATACTTTGGGCAATGTCATGTCTTAGGATATTTTGGGATACTTTTGGCAATATCATGGCTTAGGATATTTTGGGATACTTTGGATACTTTTGGCAATGTCATGTCCTAGGATATTTTGGGATACTTTTGGCCATATCATGGCCTAGGATATTTTGGGACTAGTATGGTTCAGGGTTATAAAAGGAGATAGTCTGGGGACAACCCTTCAACAAATCAACACCAGTTGATGGATCAATAAAGCTTGTCTTGTCTTGTAATTCTCCACTTGTTTGTAGTCGGTCCATAACAGTTTGATCTGCTCCTTCTTCTTGTTTGTTTTGTTGTTTTAGTAAGTAGCTAGAGGTATCTTGGGGTGAAACTTGGAAAAGGTTATAGAAGACTATAGGACGCTTCTACTCTCAAAGTTTCAAAAGAAAAGGATATGTTTTGTGAGAGTTAAGAGCTTTTGAAAACTCTATGTCAGATCTGGTTTTTTGGTCATATCTCCTTTGTTTAAGCTTTTTTGGGTCTGTAACTTTGTGATCTTCTAGATCATATAGGAACATATGTGTCAGAGAAATTTCATGTCATTTGGACTTGTATTGTGAGAGTTAAAAGCTTTTGAAAACTCTGTGTCAGATTTGGTTTTTTTGGTCATATCTCCTTTGTTTGAGCTTTTTTGGGTCTATAACTTTGTGATCTTATAGATCATATAGGAATATATGTGTGAAAGAAATTTCATGTCATTTGGACTTGTATTGTGAGAGATCCAAGCATCTGAAGTTTCAATCTTAGTTTTGAAGTCAATTTCTTTTGAAAGTGATATCTCTTTGTGGTCATCATTAATAGGGCTGAAATTTTGAACAAATATAAAACACATATATTTTATGTGTCTCCCAAAATCTCAAGGATTTTGGAGTTTTTGAGAGCGAGTTGTAAGTCATTTTGTGTTCAGGTCCCAGTTTGAGGTGGCTTCAAGGAAGTAGCAAGATCTTTCAC
>Ga0116229_10001422_pt1 | contig 37491 bp, 13 predicted proteins | sample S1TSphgellanicum_3_FD_87313 | JGI IMG/M metagenome (GOLD analysis project Ga0116229, IMG submission 87313) | Host-associated microbial communities from peat moss isolated from Minnesota, USA - S1T2_Fc - Sphagnum magellanicum MG | ecosystem: Host-associated > Plants > Peat moss > Unclassified...
CTTGTGCACACTCATCAACCCCTATTCTAACACAAAGTTGTTAAACCCCCCTAATAACTTCACCACACTCACATATTCCTAACCCAATTTTTAAATATTGAGACTACTAGCCATGGCCATGTCAGTAGAGCTCACAGTTGTCAAGCTACATGACTTGACTTGATTAATTTAGTTGGTCACTTGTCATTCATAGTTAATCTATCATGCCCCATTGTACAATAATATAATAGTTGTATTAATAATTTGTGGCATGGTGTGGGATCTTGTAGACCCCGTTCAAGTTTGGCACCAAATGTTGGCTGTTACACCTCACATTCCCTGGTTTGATCGTGGTTGAAGGTATTGCAGGGGTTTCCAAGGGTTTTCATAACATGGCAATTCCTGGGCTACCTACACTTTGTAAGGACAGGGAATAGATGTTGGAGGTGACATGGGTGATAAAGACATCAATGCTAGTCATGATGTATGAATCCAAGCACTAGCCTCAAATCACCACATTGGATGATGCATCCAAATATCCTATCATTGGGGAAAAGATTTGGATATTATGGGAGTGCCATCATTTAATACCCCAAGATTTGTGACTTCCCTTGTTGGCTAAAGTTTTGACCTTATTTCATGTTAAATTTTTTGCTAAATGAACCATTGTTGGCCATGGTTTCATGTATGAAAATAGTTGTTTTGTATAACAATTACACAATGTTCAATGGAACTTACAAGATGTTCAATAGGCTATACATAAGGAGGATGATAAGGTAATTAAAGAGTATGGATTTCCATGAACTTTGAACAATCTTTTCATTGCAAAACCAAGTTAGATTTCTAAAGATTTAATTACAAAAGTTTGTGACTACATTTTACATACACAACTTTGTAATTCTAAACCATGTATAACAAGTACCCATCAACTTTTAACCAATTTAACAACACATTTTGCTTATCTTGTTCATTAGGCTTTGTTCATGACACTAATGTGTATTTATTCATGAAATCCATAAGACATTTGGATAGAATCCTAGTAGACAAAGTTATTAAACCAAACTATGGGTGGCCCAACTTCATTTAATTTCCAACCTTTAAACTAGTTAACTTTTTTTGGCAGTAGCTTAGACAATATATGGCCCAATACAACCATTTAATTGATCTTGAAACATACATTGGATGTATAAAATATTCATGATTTTACAAATTGAAATTCATCTTGGACTTTACATTATCAATTTGTGTAATTTGGGTTATCTTTGAATTTTGTGGACTTATGTCCACTAAGGTATTGTAATTTTTATTGTGGTGTGTGCCATCAACATGGGTCATTTATAGAAGTGTGTGGGTAGGAAAAATTAGGTTTAAGTGGTGATTTGGCACAATGGCCCATTAAGGAATGTGTATAAGACAATGGGATGCAAACCTATAGTTGTCTACACCAATTGAACATTTTTTAGCAATACCCTTACAACTATGGAGTGTTTTTTATTTTGGCCATAATCATTTGGTTTATAAATACAAATTCAACATCTATTGTGTGATGATCTAGGTAATGTATCATAAGGAAATCTTACTACTAATGTATCTTTTGATGATCTTGTATATTGATCAATATGGTATAAGGTGAAATGTTTGTGTTGGTCATGTAATCACATATTGGCATCATTCAAGTATAACTCCAAGTACCTCATTGCATAAGGTCATGTTTAGTATATTGTTTAGTATTTTATGGAATGGATTTATTTTATTTTATGGATAGTGTAATAATTGCAAGTTGGGAAATGATCAAATTAAAATGTTGGAACTATTTGGACTTTTTATGGAGAATCCATCATAACTTAACTATCTATTGGATGTGGCTATGTTGATGTGGTAGTGACATCAACAAAGGAAAATGATGACAAGGATTATAAACAATCAACATATTGCTAAGGTATAAACAATTGTCCATCATCCCATGTGTAAAAGCTTTTTAGCACATATTATAGTAGGTCTATTGCATTTTTATTCATGTAGTTGTTATGAATTGGTTATTTGAACATTGGATACTATAGTTTAACTCCCCCCCTAGGATTTTGAATATGTAAATTAATTTGACATTTTCTCCTAAATCCATTATACTTTTCTCTTGTGGATGTGGCAGTGGAACCAACCAAGGAGATTGATTTAAAAGTTGTTATGGATTATTATGTTCATTTACACAACTCTCAACCACATTAATATTGTTGCAAACCTATTGAGTACAACTTCAAATTAGGAATCTTCATAAGTAATTAATATATTGATCAAGGATAGTGAAATGCCCATTCCAAATTCCAAGGGTGTCACCAATGACTCTAGGGTGGATTCAATTCTTAGGTTGAAGAAAACAATTTTGGTTAATATGTGCCCCATGTATGGCAATGTGTATAGAATTCAAGATTCAGCATTTAATGTAGAATGACCATTGATATTGGGGAATTTAACATACAATCCTAAATAGTGAAAGATGGAATAGCTTGGCCATCAAGGTCACCCCTCGCTCTTGTTATCCATGAGAACTTTCAAAACTACAAGTTGGTACTATATGCATATATTAGCATGGCCATCTCAACAAAGACAACATGAACAAACCATGATAATTAACTAAGCTTTAGGAATAAGAAACATCTAGGTGCTTCTAAGTGTTTTAGTCTCTAGCCTAGTAATGCCATATTCCACTAGTTTAGCTTGAAGTTAGAACTTAAGAACTTAAAACATTAGGCTTTATAGTGGTTTGATGGGTAATGGCATGATGTCATGTATAGGTGTATTAACATAACACCACCTAGAAAGCACATTAACATTTTTCATTTGATGAACTTTGCTTGTAAAAGAATAAAATGCTTAAAGGCCATGTGGTTGCATTCCTAATGCAAACCATTTCAATTATATCTCCCTCTTGGCATGTATTGCTCAATGCACACATGATGAGTTCTACTTTTTTTTTTTTTAGTGGAATTGAAATGTTAATGGTTATTACAAAATTCCCATGTGAAAAAATTGGGACCAATCATTGGTTGGTCTAGAACCACTTTCAAGTTTGACCTAGTGAAATCCATATCCCTTAATACACTATCTTGTCCCTAGATGATAGTGGATACTCAGTAGAGTCCATTAAAACAAAATTCACTAAATTAAACATCCTAAATTTCCACCAAACAATGTTATAATACATATGGTCTAAATTAGACTTCATTAAACTATAAATAACCTTCATTAAACTCCACTAAAGCCCATTCTACATATTAGTCCAAGTGTTATTTTAGTATTCATAATGAATATCTTAGTGTTGCAAGTGGATAAGAGTGGAGCTCAATGGACTAGGATGGTGCATGGTGGAATTTTAGTGGGGTCTTTCCCAGGTGTTCCAGTTCACTCATACTTCCACTGAAAATGCATTACATTCCACCAAGGTGGAGTTGGGCCATTTTCAGTGAAATTTTGGTGGAATGTTTGGTGGATTAGGGACATGTTTTGTAGTAGTGCCTTCAATCCCTTTTCATGAAAGCTAATGGCATCAATTTGCTGGAAGGACAACCTTGATTTGTGGCGTTGTTGTTCACCATTAGTCCACTCGGCATACATAGCCCAATTCATCCGCTTCCCCATCTTCACGCAAGTTAATCCTTTCACCATTCCTAAAGATATCAACCTTAATGCTCGTAGATAAGGTTTCTAGTGTATCACCCATCCACAAAGTTTTTATTTTTTCAATAAACAGAGGGTCCTTTGTGAACTCATAATTGTATCCATTCTTATTCACAATAGGACCAAAAATCTTACTAATGTCTTCCAAAAAAATGTCCCTTGGCACTTTGACACGCTTTGGACTCAAACCTTCACAACAAAGGTCATATTTTTCTACAAAGTCTTTTCTGGACATTGGACTACCATCTCCAAGCTCAAGTATAGGAGCATACAAGGGAGAGGCAAAACCCGGCGCCTTTTGCCCTTTCAAATGTGTTTCACCCTCATGCTTTATTCTTCATGTCAAGTTGTTAGATCTACAAACACTTAAAAGTGGGCCTTGCCATGCCATGATTCCCTAGTACACCTCAAGCTACAATACAAAAATACAAAGTGATGTGAACCTAATCATGTGATTGACGCTATGAGTGTGAAGAGAATGTTGAAGATCCACACTATAGTCAACAAATTACAATTTGAAACATGCACACACCTTCCAATTTGATTTAAATGCCTAGTACCCCCACCCCACCTATCCCATGCTACAAAATTCGGCCTTTAAGACACTAACCCCACTTAATAAAAAAATGATCTAGATTGGGTGGACCCAGTAAATCCAACGGTTGTCCTTTCATGGACAATCATATACCTTTTTAAAAAACACTACTATGGACTTGTTTATGGACATAAAACTATTCCACTTTAGCTTACAAACACCCATATTCCTAATACATTTCAGAATTTGCATGGTAAAGGGTGCAAATGGGATAACACAAGTCGCACCTTCCTACTTTTGGGACTTCTTTTGGTGGAATATTTTCTAAAGTATTATTTAAAAAGTCTTCAAAAAATTCTTCAAAAATCTTTATAATTTTTTTAATATTATTATGTCAAGGTTTATGTAAAAGGTTTCAAAATATATGTAATTGTCAAAAGTTTTGAAGTATGTTTATAAATCCTTTTAATGTTAAAAAACATGTGTTACAATGTTTAATGAGTGTTTTTGAGAGCTTATTATTCATTAGATATTTTTCAAATTAATTCACATGTTTTAATGATACATTATGAACTTTAATATATAAAAAAATCTTATAGTTTCAACACCAAATTAAATTACTATTTCTAAATGTGAAAATTTAAGCACTGGTTACACTTGCTATGGTTCATGTTAATGTGACTGGACCCTAAACACATGATAAGTACATGGAATAGACAAAATCCTGAATTTTTTCATCTACTTTTATTTTATCTTTTTCCATTTATTTTCCTCAATCCTTCTAATTTTCAAAAGAAAATTTCCATGTTGAAGAATTTAGATTCCCCAATATGATCACCAAATGTTAACAATATTTTTCTAAAAGGATTAATACCTTGACTTTTAAATATTTTAGTGCATTGTATTACTATTGGGTTCCTGTTTTAATCTATTAGTGCAAATACCATGTATTTAACTAAGTAAGACATCTTTGACATCCATTTTCAATAATAAATAACCTTACAAACTAGTACAAAAATGAAATAAACAAGAATGCATCTTTTGAATTTATCCTCACTATTTTTCATTGTTTTTTCACCTTCAAGACATCAAATGTTGTTTTTGTCCTTAATGTTTTCTAATAATATTCTTCTCACATTTTCTTGGAGGAAAAACATATTTAGAAGTTCTTTTGTATTTCCCAAAAACAAACCCCTTGCCTTCTCGATTTTTGCCTTAAATAATACACATGTGGTTATAACTGTTTAACCATTTTGCAAATTGACTTGTTATAGACATCTCAACTTATAATAATAAATTGCTTTGCCAAACTAATTGACTTGTTATCAACTTTCTTTTTTATTGTCTATTTTCTAGCTTGTTAATTTGCCAATTCTACATGTACACATTTTATTTCTTTTTCATTACAATGGTCATTTTGACCATGTTTTTTTTACTAGTGGGTTTCTAGACATTTTAATTAATCAAGTTGACTGAAAATCAAATTGATCAATGGTCAATTAGGCCACCTATATCAATGGTTGGATTTTGGCTATATCTTTTTACTTGATTACATTTTTAATGATGATGTGGCATCATATGGTAGCATATATCATGGGCACTTTCATCCATTTAGTAACACCACATGTCATCAATCAGTGGCTTTTCAGGATGCCACATGTCATCCCATTCTTGCATATGCAAATGCCATGTGTCATCAATTGGTGACCTCTTGGGATGCAATATGTCATCCTATCATCACATCTACAAATCCCATATGTTAAAAATTTGATGCACCATGCGTCATTTTACCATGGCACCTTACATTTGCCACGTGTCATCATCAACTTTATTCAAAATTGGTATTTAGCTTATAAATTCATTACAATATAATGGCTTATTTGATTAATTTTAATTAAAAATACCAATGACCTAATTAGTTCATAATTTGATTAATTTTAATTAAGAGACTAACCTAGTTGGTTCATTTGATTGGTTGTAGTTGAATAAATAGATGACCTACTTGGTTTATTTGTTGAACATTAATCAAATAATCCAATGGCCTAGTTGGTTCATTTGACTCATTATAGTTGAATTTATCAATGATTCAATTAATTACTCTTAAACATTCAAGACTTAAGTTCTTTGGACCACAACAAGTACGAATGGATTATTGATTTTCAAACTTATCCTAGTGCCAAGACTAATAATTCAAAACATCACCATGAATAGGTCTATAATCACATGTGCTTCAAAATTACATTTCAATTTATGGGCAATATGTGAGACATGATTGACATCATCAAAGCTTATGTTGCTGCTAATGTTGCTCACTTGCATTAACCACAATTAATTCACAATAACAAATAAAAGACCATGGATTTTAAAAAAAAGGAAAAACCATAAATAATCACAATGCAACTACATGCAACTTATCTTGTTATTCCATTTCAACAAAGTGGATTTAATCATAAGAAATGAACCAAAAATGACCCCAATAAAAATCACTTCAAGCCCTTGTGTGGTCTTCTTGGTGGGAGTTGTTAGTTTGCACTTTCATTGTGGATTGGTCTTCTCCACATTCAATTTTAACTTATCCAAGTCACTTAGTGCTTGGGTGTTCTCCTTTAATGTGCCCATTGCAACTAGGTCAATTATGGCAACACAATCATGGATACTTGGGGATTCATCCCCTATGCCACCTTGCATTTGTATACACATCCAAACATGTTGGAAAAAAAACATAAATTTAGGTTTAAATTTGTTTCTTGACTTTTATGAATTAAATTCCTTTTCAAACTATGTTGAACCAAATGCATATTTTGGTTCCATGTCTAATATGCATAGAAGTTGGTGAAATTGAAGAGGTACATATATAAGGTTAATTATTTGCTTGAACCAAAGCAACTACCAAAACCCACTTGCATGTTCATGATCTTGAAATGGGGCATTTGCAACTTTAGAATTGGATTGGGGGCAAAAAATGGTAAAGTAGACTAAAAAAATAGTCTACTAGAAATTTAGTTTATGATTGAAGCAATTTTTGACATACTCATAAAAAAAATAGATAAAAGAACTTTGTAAGTAGAAATATGAAACCATGAAAACCTTCATTAGGTTTGTGGTAAGTTGAATACAAAATTTCAATAACTTTTGTACAATAAAAATAAGTAACAGATAATTTTGAAATTGATTGGTCAATATGGTGTTCAAAATAATTTTTACATAAAAAATTAAATATATTGTGAATATAATATATACAATTTGAGAACACATATGTATATTTTAAGTCTTTATTAACTTGAAAATAGATAAAAACAATATTTGACATTAGAAGAAAAATAGGTATTTTCGACTGGTCTTTGCAACTAAATTTTAATCATAAACGACATTTGCAACCAAAATCTCATTAGTCACTTTGGACAAGTTGAATGTGATATTAGTCACAAACTACAAAGGTATTAAATGAAAAAAAAATCAACAAATACAAGTTCATCCTTTGACTCATGTGTCCAATATGTATATAAGTTCCAAAACTTCCTTCATGCTTTTTGTTCTTAGTCTTTAAATTTTTAAACAATTCAAGTACATGAATCACTAGATAACTAGATAATTATATAATTAATAATGACTAAATTTAACATATGTTTAAAATATAAACTAGACACTACAAATATTAAGTATTCATTATCAACTATTCACATAACTAATAACTTTTTAATATTTAACTAACTAGCTTTCTAGTTAGTCACAAGTTGTCAATACATAATTCATAGATAGATAAATAACTAAAATATTTAAAAATATTTTAGTACTTTTAAAAATCTGGTCAAATTATAGATAATATAATTAATGTAAAAATAGTTTACTTTCTGCATTTGAAAATTTGACTATTTAAAAAATTTATCTTCAGATTATAAATAATGAATTAATAATTTTTATTTCAAAAAATTCAAACACAAGTTTTTATTTATTTAAAAGAATATTTATTATTGTAAAAATTTTCATTGAACACGTAAATTTTTATGGTAATTATTAACTATAAATAAAACAATTTGCTAAACATTACATTAATTTTTATAATTACTATAAAATTAATTAATTATTTTTATCATAGAAAAGTAATTACTGAATTTAAAACTAAAAACTTAAATTATTCTGTAGTAATTTTTAAAATTACAATAATTACAATAATTATAATAATTTTTACCTACATTATAATTTTTCCAAAATTTTAATTCAGATTTAGAGTTATAAATTACATATTGTGAATAATTATGTTCAATTGGAAATTAAATATTCATATACTAGAATTACTTCTTATCTGAAATAATTACGATGATTTAAAAATAATGTAACATTAATTACAGTAATTCATTTCTTTTACTGTAAGAATATAAATTATGTAGTATAAAAATCTATGTTGTAGTAATAATTATTTAGTGTAACTTATATTTAATAAATATAATCATTATAAATATTTATAAAAGTAATTTATTATTGATAACACTAGTAGAAAAAGGCCCTAAAACTCAATCAATAATTTTCTGAATTGAAATATTAGTTTTAGATTCCAAAATAATAATTCAGAATTCAAATATAAATTTTTAGATCAAATAAGTCTTTTGAATTTGAATAAAAAAATTCAGAATTGAATATTAAATTTTAGATTCGAAAATAATAATTTAAAAGTCAAATATCATTTTTTAGATGAAATAACCTTTTTGAATCCAAATAAAAATTTTCATATTCAAATAAAAATTTTCAAATTCAAATAATGTTTCAAGGAATTGAAATAATTTTTTTTGGATTCAAATATCAAATCTCAAATTCAAATAAGTTTTTTAAGGAATTGAAACAATAGTTCTCAAAATCAAAATAGAATTTTTCAGATCAAATGTTTTTCTTTAAATTAAAAATTAAAAATTTAGAACTAAAGTATGAATTTTCGTATTTGAATACGTTTTTCAAATTCAAATAATTAAAAAAAATTCCAATAGCAATTTTCAGAATTGCAACATTGATTTTAATGTTTAAATAAAAATTTTATAATTGAAATTATTATTTTTGAATGAAACATATATATTTGAATAAAATTAAAATTTTTAAGAATTTGTATTAAAAAAAATTCAAATAATTTTTTAAAAATTCAAATATAATTTTCAGATTCAAATATAATTTTCAGAATTGAAATAAGAACTTTTAGAACTCAAATACAAGTTTTCAGATTTGAATAAAAAATTTCAGAGTGGAAATATTGATTTTTAGATTCAAATAAAATGTCTCAAAATTGGAATAAGAATTTTAAAAATTGAAATATGAATTTTGAGATTTGAATAACAAATTTGAAAGTTCAAATATTAATTTTTAGATTCATTATTTGAACAATAACATACATATGCCTAATTAATATACACACAAATATATTTATGATATATATAACATATCATAAATATTTAATAAATACTTTAAAATACACGTTGAAGTCACTATATAATTCCTATAGCATGTGAGTAATTTGGTGACTATTGTGACTAATTAGTCATATCAACTTATTAATGGACCTTAAAACCATCCAACTGATAGGATGTTTTCAATAGTTGCATCATAGTTGTAAAAATGACCAAAATAGTTGAAATTTGATCTTATAGTTGCAAATATTCTAAACTTAGTGGCAAATGACTACAAGTTGCATGTAGAGCAAATAAAGTGGTTACATTTTTGAGTTATTTGTACTAGTGTGATTTATTTTCATCTACTTGCAACCAATTTTGTAAAACCTAAACATTTATGCAAGTAGATTCTTTTATTTGAAACCTACTTATATGCATATTAAAATGTGGTTTTTGAACTTTACTATAATTAAGTAAAAGAACATCCTTATACTAATCAATGGATAAAATAATATTTCTATTTTCAATACATCAAAGCCTACTTATGTTTATTAGACATTTTTTGTGACAAGGATCGCTAATTTTCTACTTTACAAAGTTATTACCTTGTGTCAACAAATGTTTTTCAATCCCTATAAAATTACATACAACAAATTGTTTGAATCCAAATTCAAGGCAAATGGAAAATACTTTTCATAACACACAATTACAACACCTATAACATTTTCAATCAATCCATACAAAACCATGTTATTGGATAAGATATCAACCTTTAGTGGAATCTTACCTTCGTAGGTATTGATGGTTAGGTGTATAGGTTGATTGACATAGTTTATGTGAGGTTAGCCATTGTTTACATTGGTTTTCTTTAGCAATGGCAAAAAATTCCATGTGATTGACTTTAACACACATATTCATTGAGGGTGTTCAATAATTCCAAAACATGCATAATGCAAGCACAAGACCAAAGTGAAAAGATGAACATTTGAACACCATGCGAGATCCTTGGCTACATCATGTAAGCCATTGTTGTGGTTATGGCATTGCTTTCAAAATTCTTGTTGAAGTCCCAATGTTTCTAACCAATATTAATGGCAATATAGGATATTGATCATGATTGTTTGCTTCTTATGTTGCAACTTGTGGAACCCATTTTTTTGTTCACTACACAACAAGTTGTGCCATCATCCTTCCCAAAATAGTAAGTTGCTTGCCCCAATTATATATATTTGTGTCACTGCCACTTGGTTTGCGCTAAGTGGGTCCTTGTTGTTTGTTGCTTGACCTTGTTTTAAGGCTTTTATCCCTTAAAAATGTAGGCCATTGTAGGCCTTAAAGCATGAACAAGGTGTCACAAAAGGGAATTGAACCTATCATCTCCATGGTGACAAACCAACCCATTAACCATCCAACCATCATTTCCCATAATGATAAGCAAAAAATATAAACAACACACATTTTGAATTTTAAGCTTTATAACTTCAAGTGACATAGATGGGTTCAAATTCTTTAAAGTGTACCAAAATTCTATCACAATGTCACCCTTTTATATACTCCTTTATCTAATCTTATTTTACCATACGTGAGACACAAAGTGGATGATATTACCTACTTACTTATTACTAGCTCCAACCTAGTACCTATTGTACCAATCTACAACTTACCTACATGTTTAGGAGCCTGGACATGTATATGCTTAAAGGACATACACACCTACACTTGGCACATATGTACATAAGTAACATTTCCAATGATTAGAATGCAACACATATAATATGTAACAATCCACATCACCCATGGAGTGATTAAAATTAGTCACACCATAATTGACATTTGACACCACATAGGCATGACCCAATCCACGTGTAATTGACATTGTTCAATTTGACTAAAACATTTACTCAATTTAGTCAAATAAGAGTTACTTATATTTTGGAAGAAACAAAACAAACAAAAAATTTCCCTTTAATCATTTTAGACAAATCAACTTCGTCATGTTAGTCATTGTAATCACAATGCTAGGAGCATAAAAGACATGGTTCTCTAATAATGAAACTCAGAACAAATAATAATAGCAAAATATCATATATATATATATATATAGATATGAGAATTGGAACTAGTTAAAAATGGGCTGGGGGTGCCAAATCTAGGTCTCATTCTTAATTTTCAAGATTTAGGACAACAATTTTCACAAGAGGAATTAGTGAAATTTGGTTATAGATTAGAGAGGAAAGTATAAAATTTAAGAATCCTTATATATTTAGGCAAACTGCTGGAACCTATTGTCTACATATGGTGATTTCAGCATTTGTTTCCTTTAAATCTGTGGACTTTGGAGCATTTTTTCCAAAAAAAAAAATCCTTTGTATGAATTGAACTAGATTTCTTTTGGGTCACAAAGTGGCAAAACCTCATCAAAGGGAAAAACACTGTTGAGGAGTCCTTTGAACTTTGCTCAATTTTTAAGTAATGTTTGAAAAATCAAACTCATGAGTCACGGTTTAAAAAATGGTCAAGTCCTTTTTTCTAGAGCAAAAGCTGGATAGGCCTGTTGAGAAAAAGAAGTAAAGACAGATCTTTTAAGTCTGAAAGGACACCATTTTGGCTTTGCGGGGAATCTGGTCATAAAATTGGACTGTAATGTTAGATCGAGTGCTTCATTTCCACATAGTCTCAAACGAGATTGTAGACCTTGAAATAATTTTGCATCAAATTGCTTATTGGAATCCAAAGTTTCCGTTTGCAAGAGATTGAGAAATAGCCTTGACTTTTTAATTTGCCCTCCTACCTTGTTTCTGGGAACAGAATCTTCAACACATCCAGTTGTCCTTAATGTTCCCAAACTTTGGGTACAAGGCCCCCAGTTTCACCCCAACTATAGATGAAATGAGAAGACAGGATGAAAACAGTACACAGTTGGAATAAGGGAAAAATCTGCGTATCAAACTAGTTTTCTCACCTAAATTGAACTCCAATTTTCATTTTTCCTCACCTTTGCCTCGACTACTGCTCATATTCTTCATTATACTAACCCATGTCAGAACAAGATCCTCCAAATCTTCTGAAATCATGCGTAGTTTCATGAAACCGTATTCAATTTCGCCCACTCTAGGCAAAAACTCAAATAGGAGATGAAACAGAGTTTAGAGGGTCAAACTAGGGACCAAAGACAGGGTGATGTTCCCCATAATTCTACTGAAATGGGATTCAACGAAAAAGGAAAACATTACTTCGGGATGTAAACAGTCAATGGGTACTTTAATATTCCACTATTTTGGCTCTGTAATAAGACCACATTCATTGATGGCTTTTGAAGGTTTAAAGACGCCAGCCACAAGGAAATTTTAGTCTACAAAATAAAGACCATTATCTTTATAAGGGCACTGGAATTTAGCGCAGGCAACCAGGAGCTTTGGCTTTAGGCTAAAGCCAAAGCCAATTTCTGATCACCTGGCCGTCATGGCTTTAAAGCTGTCAAAAATTCAAACATGATAAGGATTGGATCAAATTTTCACACATTTGGCTGCAAAGTTTGCATTTAGATCAGGAGTTTGTATTTATTTTTTTGCCAATTTCCTGACGGACCCAGGGTGGAGAGCATCCCTGGGCAGATTTTGACTTAACAGGTGACATTATTTCAAGGAACTCTTAAAACTGTAGCTAGTAGACATAAATGTGGTGACACTCTCCCAAAGAAAATAGATTTCTGTCTCCTTTTAGGCAAATTATTTAAAAAAAAAGGGAATTCATGACAGAATATTTCATTCTCAGAAAACCGTCACTGTTTGGTGATTTTTTGCCCCAAAAAAATTCACTGATAACTGTCAACCAGTTAATCACATATGTGATTTCATATGAATTGCATTGCTTTTTATTTTGCATCCTGATGACAACAAGAAGCCAATGCAATTCATATGAAGGATTTTTGGGCGAAAAATGGCCCAAAGTTGTGAGGTTCCAAGGAATAAAGGATTGAAATCGCCAGATTTAGACAATAAGTTAAAGCAGGTTGCCAAAATCTAGCAAGATTCCTAAAAAGTTCTACTTTCCTCTCTGAACTGTAGCCAAATTTGGCCTAGTATTACTGTGGATGATCAGGACTCACCATACCATTAACCACAAAATTAAATTAAAAAAACCCTGACCTATTCAAATTGAAAAGATTTAATGGCCATTAAAGAGGGGGCACTTGGAAACATGGTTTATCCAGAAAGACGTTCCTTTCAGCTTACAAAGTGAGATTTCACATATCGCATGTCCCATTCTTGGTTTTCAAGAAAACCTTGGGTTTCAGTTCTTGTTTTCAAGAAAACTTTAGGTTCCAGTTTCAACTAAATTTTGACCGTGGTGGAATCTTTGTTGCAGTTGTCAGTAATGCTCTCCAAATTCCCAAACCTTGGGTTCCGGTGCTTTTCAAAAGAATTCCATACCTGGTCTGGTTAAGAAACCAGACTTGGTTCCACCTATATAGCGCACACAACCCAATATCAGAATTGCCTGGAATTGAACAGTGTTGTTCTGACCAGTTGAAAGTGGCCACATGCCAAAACACTATAATTTGCATGGTACATATTTGGAAGGGCACAAATTATGTGCCTAGAAAATGAGAAACTTGTGCAATGATGAAGTCCTGTGATTTTCCAGTCCAAGTTCGGGTTCCAGCACAAGGCTAAAGATATGGTCTGGACATCTAAAAGTCGTCTGGAAATTGGCCCAGATTTTAGAATCTGCCAACTCGAATTGCAAGTCTTTTACCCAAAATCGCACCAAGAACTGGGCAGGACTAGTGTCGGGGTTTTGTGTTATAAGCATTCTAGTTGAGTAGGTTTATCTCAAATTTGGATGACCTTGCTACTAGCTGGGTCTTGGTCAGTCAACAAATTTTACCAAATCTGATATAAATATCTTGACTGTCGGGGAAACAGTGGTTAGTACAAATAGTTGTGATTTTTGAGGTTTGATACCAGCCAATACCAAAATTGGTTTAATAATTCATCGCTGCATATTACCTTTGTGGTGTATTTTGGTTGTGTTGGGAGAAAGCAAAATAAAAAAGAAACTATACATAGAAATTGAGGAAAAGCAAGGAAGTTCTTGAGTATCAATCTCCATATATTTAGCATGGTTCAACATTGAAGGTGATCAACACAAACAATAGCCATCTTTCAAGAAGCTTTTTAGTTACAAATGGAAACTAACTTGCAAGACATCCCACTCCACTTGCCCATTGGATAACACACACAAAGAAATATGGAATGTTAGTTCTTGAAACCTTAGGTTCTCTATTGAAATTTGATATTGGGTAGCAAATGAATTGATGACAAGCAGCAATACTGGTCTCAACCTGCATAGTCAAAAACTATGCACCACTCATGTCAAGTATCACCTATTGAATATCATTTGGACCACCATGTGAGGTAATAAAGGTATCCAATTAATAAAACAAGAAGATTATTCCAATGTTGGGTGGGTACCAAGTTGGAACCTTTGGATATAAATTGATATTGATCATGGTATCAAAGAAATCAGCAAATTGGTATGACCTTAGGCAATAGTTGACTCATATCAGTAACTGCTTGGTAGGGACATGAGGTAATATCAGTCTCCTACTAATACCTTCCTAATAGGGACTTGAAGTTAAACTAGTTTAATACCAAGTATATAGCAAGCTGATTACCAAGTATATATTTGCCACATACTAGTCAAAAGTCAGCCTTAGACCCTAATACAAGGACCAAGCCGATATGAAAGTTTTGAAAAAGATTTAATAATAGTGGCAGGCTGGTATAATTTTAAAAAAAAGATCCAATATCAGTGCTAGGCTGGTATGTTCAAGAGTTGATACTTGCCCAACAGTGGTTTCATCATACAAGACAAGTGCAATATATATAAGTACTAGTGTTCCTTCAATATACTCTCATCAGAAACTCGTCAAAACCCAGAACCTACTAATGTAACTCTTAACCTTAGGAAGCCATAATGGATGCCAATTGTTATATGCCATTGGTCTTACATAGCTATGTGATTTTAGGGCGTCTTTGCATTAGGCTGATGTGATCATAGTTAAGCACAATATGCAATCAAAACAGCCCAATGGAAAGCCATTCAAATGGAGCCATGTTTCCTGTTGCATGGGTAGGCACTTTCCATTGGACAGTTGCAACCGGGCTGGACATATGTAAGTAATTAACATTAGGAATTTGAGGTTCATATGTGGGGAACTTTCTAGACGATTTGAAAAAACACATGTTCTCATTAAAAAAAGAAAGATTTCACTTTCTAGTGATTTGTAGTTTGACTCTCAGCCTACACAGTTTTGCTTGCTGTCAATGGTTGACATGTTGAGCTCTAAGGTGACTGTGAGCACAGCTAGATGGAACAACTGTATTGGAAAGCTACTCTGGCGGCAGAATTTGTGATCATAGTAGCACTAGTGATGTACTTTTGATCGTATTGTGAATGCAATTCTTTGATGAATGCTACAGAGCAATAATAGTTGGTGGAGGTCCTATTTTTAAGGTCTTTTCAAGTGTAGGTACATACATTTTGAAAGGCCCCTTACTTTTCCACGTTAAACAGCCCCCAGGAATTTGTGGGCTTTTGTGCAGTGCATTATGTGATCCGCACATGGTTCTGCTGTAGGGTTGGACTAATGTTACCATACAAAGTACATAAGTACAAATTAAGACAATATTGACCAAATCCAATTGGAACTATGCCACTTTTGTGCTTGGTCCTTTAAATAGGTGGTCGCTTGCAAGAAGCAAGACAGGCAAAATCATTTTCTTTCTTCTAAGTAGAGGTCTCTTCATCATGCAAATTATGCATGCGCAGAATTCCATAGGGGTTTGCTGCACTAACAGTAGCAAACTTTTTAGGGAGTGTTTAACATGCCCTGTCCAAAATTTGTGGCGCACATTCTCTAATTCATTGACCAAAAATGGACTCTACTCATTTGGAGCGCACAATCATCCAAGGTTGTAAATAAACTCTCCAAATTGTTTGATGGTCTTGTAAATTAAAAAGAGTCCAAACTTATGAGGTTCAATTTTTACTTAAATTCATATTAATATATAAATAAGCTATACAACTAAAGCCCCACATAACATCCACCCATCATAAAAAAAACTTTGAAAAATACAAGAAATGAATGTTACACATTTTTGGATAAGATCACCCATGTGTTTAAAGCTTGGTCTTTATGTGGGCAACACCCATTGGGGAGCTCATCACACACGCCTAAAAAAATTGTTCAATGGGATCACTCATAAAAAAACGCATGCATTTTTTTTTGAACATTTTCACAATAAAAAGAACACACAAATTTATTATGGCATAGATTTGTCACACAAAAAGTGTATCCCAAAATTTAATATAAAATAATAACAGGAAACTATGAAAAGAAAAATATATACCCCAATCTCCACCCACAACCCTTATATACTCTAAAGGAAAAATGAATAAGTTATTGCCTTCATTCATCCATGTCTACTAAACATTTTCATTTCTTGACAACAAGACACTAATATAATGCCACATATTATGATCTTCCTATGAACAAGTTATTCAATTATTGATAATTTTCATCCCTAAAATTTACTTAGGTTCATATGAGTCACTTCTATTTTTAACCCAAAATATTTAATAAAATTATTGATATAAGTCCACACTTATGTCCCTAGTCAAAGATCCTTGAAATAAAGCCCATAAATTGAATAATTTATTTTCATCTTGCCCCTCCTTTTATCCCTAAATCCCATTGTTTTTTAAATTTGCAACCTTTACCCCTAGTAACCTATTTTGGGGTTACGATCCCATTTTGGACAAATCGTTTTCATGAAAAGTTTAGGAATGATGAATTGTACAGGGATCAAGGTGTGCACCTCATCCCTCTCTTTGGAAAAAGGCATTCAAAAGTATACTTGCGAGAGGAGGGGTGTGAAGTTCCCTACCTATGGTCAAAGGAGCCAACCTAAAGGCCTCAAATTCCACCCACCTACTTGAGTGCACATGTTGAAGTTTGGTTTCCAAACCATCTTTCTGGGCAAAAGCACTCAGTGACCTTCAAAGCTCTCACGTTTCAAACTTCCTGGCCTCTTGCAAAAAACAAGCTATTTTTGCTCCTTCATTTTTCACCACTTCCTCCACTGAAAAAAAGCCAAATACCCTTGATAGTCTGGGTTCCTACTTCCTACAATTTCAAACTTGATCTAGTCCACTGTGTGTCCCAGCCCTTGAGCTGCAAATGACATTACAGTTTTGATTTACTACAAGAATACTTAATATTTTGGATCCCGTACCCCAAAACAAATTTGGCCATTTTTTGGCACAAACCCAAGCAAATTTCTCACGTAATTTTCCATGATCAATTTGTGGCAGAAAACTATGGAGGACCAATTTATGCTACATAATGTTTCGTAAAGGCAGATTTTGCCCTAGAACATGTTTAGTTGTTTCCAGGTTTAGAACCTGCATCTGAGCTATATATCCTACACTGATGGTTACCAATGACAAGGGCTTTGGATCGCAGGTTGTAACCTATGCATAAACTATCTATTTACCTTGTAGGCACCTGTTTTCCTACCTACCTATGGGACCTAGTTCCTAGAGGATGGGAAACCAAGGTGAAACTAGATATTAATAACTCTGTTAAATATTAACCCCAGCCCCTAAACCCGTCCACAACTGAGTCAGAATGGGCATCCAGTGGAGGGTGGCTGGTTGGTGCTGCTTCAATCTGGCCCACATACTTGAGAACTACTGTGATCAGTTAGACTACTTGTCAATTAAATAACGTCTCTCCGACATTGAACATTTTGATCCAGAACTGACGTGTGTTGTCACAGAGAGAAAAAATGGCTGCTAAAGTACAAGAGAAAGAATAGGTATGTGACTCGTGACCATGCATGCGCCTTCTTGAGTCACCAACTAGGCTGTCCTTCACTCAATGTAGCACCCATGGAAAATTGTCGACTCAAGTGGGGACGGCAGATCATGGTGCCTCTTTTGTCAAACTGCAACCACAGATCCAAATTCACAATTACTACACAACGTGGTTGTAACCAGTGTTGTATAGTTGTTGGCTTTTGTTCATAACCTCCAGTTTTGGTTTCCTAAAGCTTTTGGAATTGTAAGCAACGGCTTGTTTCATTTTTTAAAAAAAATTCAGAAACACAAAATCTCTGCAATTTGTTGAAAAATTTCAGAAACAAAACAACTTGAACTGTTTCATGTGCTTGAAAACTTTCCAAGAACTGGTGGGTTTCATGAAAGAAACAGAAAAAGATTGGCAGGGTAGGGTAGGTTCTTTGAGTTTTTAGAACCAAGGTTAAAGGTGAAAATTAGCATTATGCTTTTTGGGAACTTGCAGTTAGGCCTAGGGTCAGAATCAGTTTTTTTAATTTTTGAGAACCTCCTGTCAATGATCCTTACAACCAGCCCTGACCTGCCAGTTCTTGCTTTGAAAAAGAAGAGAACTGCCCAACTGGTGCTAGACATCCTGAAATCAGACTGACAATCTGAATTTACTTGATGGCAGCCAATGTAGTTGTCCAAATGAGTGTGGGTAGGTTCTGGCTTTTTGGAACATCGAACTGGTGGGTAACGACAGGGTGTCTACCCTTCACTGATGGCTGTCTAAAATCAAAGGACTAGTTCTGAACCCTAGACCATAGGTTCTAGGAATTCATTAAACTGTTTTCGACCCTTAACCCCTAAATAGTAGAGAAACGCAAAAATGCTTTGGAAAGCGTACCGAATTGGTCTGCCCAAATATTTAGGCATCAACTGGGGTTTTACAACATCAAAGAACTGGTCAAAGAACCTATCTTAAATTGTCAATTCTTTGGTGGCTCTGTCATTAGAACCACCAGTTCTTTGAAATATTTCAAGATCTGGGAATTGGAGTTTTTCTAAATTCTGAAAGTATTACAGAATAAAAACCCCTAAAGTTTCTCAAAAAACCAGAGCCAGAGGTTGTTTGATTTCTAAAATTTTGAAAACCTAGAGGTGGTGGTTCTTAACGAAACCAAAGAATTGTCCAACACTAGCCTAGCCTAGTGTCCATAGGTTCCCCAATTTTGGAATGTTAGAAGTTCAAGTTCAAGTGACATAGACTTAAACCTGCACCCCTTTGGTGGAACCCATAAAAGAATCAGGCTATGGAACTAGCCTTTTGCTAGAATCAAAATGAAAATTGAAACCATGAAAAGCAACTTTTGAACACAAATTTAACTTATTTTGAGTAAGCAACTTGAACTTTAAAAAAAAAAGATGACAAGTAAGTTGAACTTTAGCGGTAGATGATTAGTTTTAATTAGTTCTAGAACTTCCTACCTTCCAGTCTTCAATTGTAATTTCTACTTATATACAATGTGTAATATACAATGTGTAATCTTGGGGAGTGTGTAGTGCGTACCTAAAATGAAACCCAGTTATTTAATTAGGTTAGAAGGTTCTTGAATTTTGAAAAATATGCTAGAACTAGAATCACATGATATAGAAATTTGAAGAACTATGCCTGCAAACCACACCTAGAAAACCTAAGAAAATTTCTTGAATGTCAAAATCAGGATCAAAGCTTTTCTTACAAAAAAAAAAGAGTTTAATCCATATTGGTCCAAACAAATATGGTCCAAACCACTGTTTGGTGGGTAAATCTTTTACCTTGATATATACCCATGAATATAAATTAAGATAAATATGTATCCTAATCCGTTAGTAAATGTTTCAGATTTATCATATCTTTATTTTACTCGTCTAGGGTATACTGAAGGTTTACGTAAAGGTGGGTAATTGTTTTGGAAAGGGTAAATATAAGTTATATATGTCAAAATCATTATGTAGCATATATACATTTTCATATTTTGTAATGTGTGATTATAATGGATTTTTTTGACTTATGATGAATAATTATTGAATATATTTTATAGTAGCACTTTATTTTTATTCATTGCATTAAATACTATGGAAAAAACTCTTATGATATGCTCTTGGAACCCCTTTGAACTTTACTATTTTTTCCATTTGAAAAATGTTTTGAATATATTTTTAGAGTTATTGATCGATTTGACTATATTTTGTTATTTTCTCATAGGATGTTTGATATTTCACCGTGTTCATGTTTGCAATGCCAAACCCAATGTTATACTTGTGTTTCTTCATTTTGAAATGTGCCATACTTGTCTAAGTTTTTTTTTACCATACATTTATCAGTTATACCCACATAGGTACACATAAGATAAATGATGAAATATTAATCACTACCTTTACCTTGCAAACGGGGTAAAATTTCATCATTTATCATTACCCTTACCCAGATTGATAATTTTGCAAAGCCTTTTATATACCCTTATCCAGTTTGAACTTATTCACCATTACCTGGCTGATATATCTCTTGAACATTTGCATTTACCCTTATCTGGCTGATAAATTAAATGGATATATCCACCCAACACTTGTTCAGACCTTAATTAAAGTGTAGTATCGAGGAATAAAGCCATTCAAACGGCCAGATGAAACCAGGAAATGGTCCATGATCTGTTTGTAAAGGCATAATTGAAGTTAGTTGCCAAAAGATTAGTGTTTTTTTTTTTTTGCAATACTCAAGAAGTTATGAATGGACTTTAGTCGCATTGAGCAGATTCTATTGGACATCCCAAGTAAACAAAGGTTTAGTATTTTGAAGGCAAAACAATCCCGGGGAAAAAAAAAAAGAAAAAAAAAAAGGTAAATTTAGACGGTCAAAAGGGTCGGAGAAGCCCAAGCTGGCATCACTTTCGTGCAGAATTCAAAATGGGCTTTGTTTACTTGGGATGTCCAATAGACGCTCAAGACGGCGACGACGACTACGAACAAAGGCGGTAATCTCTGATTGAATCCAACGTGACTGTCAGCGCTCGAGCCTTTGACTGGAATTCTAGAACTCTTGCAATAGCACCGCCCACAAAATCGTATCGTCACCAGGAAACATGGGAAGGAGAGTGAGTCATGGAGATTAAAGTCATGGAGTCATGTGTCATGCCAGGCAAACGTGAACTGTTTCTACTCTCGGCATAGTTTTTCACTTATATATATATAGGATCGAGAACTGTGGTCTTCGTGTTTCGTGATCCCAATACTGCACTCAGAAAATTTTCTGCAGCTGCTGCGAATTAGCTCAAACAATTACTTTGCAACTGATCATATTTTCGGCTCTACTCATCAATTTGGGGGCAATTTTGCGAATTCGAGCTAGTGGGTAGATATGTGTGTGGAGGATCTTCGTGCAGCACTGAGCAGCAATTAGGTCTACGTACATCTGTTTGTTGTTCACTCTTAAATTCCAGAGGCTTAGCAATTCAGTTTTCAAGAACAGTCACTTGGAATAGCCTGGATCCAGCTCCTATAATATTTTGGATGGCTTCAGTTTGTAGCTTACTCGGGGAAGCGAGATTTTGCTGTGAATCAAGCAACATGCTGCACTGGAGCTTGAGGAGGACTCTTTTCTGATGACAACTGATCAGAATAATGTCCACTTTAGTTTGTAGATCTGTCTGTTCTCTCACGTTTTTAAGGAATCAACCCTGAGCAATCTTTAGGCTAGAGCTGTAGAATGTTTATCAACTAGATATCAACTCTGACACCTCTGATTGGCAGGCCAGCTTACATCGAGCTTGAATATATCTCTTGCACAGAGCAATTCATTAACGTCTGAGGCTTGATGACTCCCACGAAGCTTGAGATTGCGAACATTCCACCATATTTTAGATGCCCAATTTCCCTCAACTTGATGAGCGATCCAGTCAGTCTATGCACTGGAATTACCTATGACCGCGTAAGCATAGAAAGATGGTTTGATGATGGGAACACCACTTGCCCCGCAACGATGCAACATGTCCATAGCCGCGATCTGACGCCCAACCACACTCTCCGCCGTCTCATCCAGGAGTGGTGTGTCAAGAACCTTTCACAGGGTGTAGAACGAATACCCACACCGAAGCAGCCAGCCGATCTGCTGCAAGTGCAACACTCGCTGCAGGATATAACAGATGGGTACATGCGGCTAGACAACCTTCAGAGATTACACTCCCTTGCCAGAGAGAGCGAGAAAAACCGGAGGTGCGTGCTAGAAGCTGGAGCTGTCCCTGTCTTAGCATCGGTGCTTGCATCCCTGCAAAACGTCCGTCTAAATGTGGATCAAGACGATCCAGGAGAAGAACTTGACAAGGATAGTATGGACATGATGTCTGAAAGTGTGAGTGAGTGTGAAGAGGCTCTTGGTACACTCGCTCTCCTTCCCATGAATGAAAAGAATAGGAAAGCACTCACAGGCCCCAACCAACTGGACCACATAAAATGGTTTCTAGTAAAAGGCAGTTCAGAATCCAGAGTTCACGCTGCAAGTCTGTTAGGAAACCTCGCTGCAGTAGAGCACGACGTCGAGTTTAAACTAGCAGTAGCATCACAAGATCTGTTGCTAGAGGGATTGGTAAGTCTCCTTAAAGAAGGGAATAGCAATCCTAAAGGTGCCATTGCAAGCCTTAAATGCTTTGTGGCCATTTGCTCAGCGAGGAAAAACCGACTGAAAGCAATCGATGTCGGAGTGGTACCCGTGTTAGTGGACAAGATTCTACTGATGCCAGACAATAGTGACAATCAGATCACAGAGTTAGCCGTGTGTGTCTTAGAGCTTCTGTGTGCATGTGCTGAAGGCCGTGCTGCAGTATGTGATCGCCCTCTCGCAATCACCGCTCTTGTGAAGATTGTGTTGAGACAATCGAAACTTGCCACCGAGCATGCACTTGCAGCATTGTGGTCGGTTTGCCGCTCTGCACCGGATGCAGAGATTCAACTGGAAGCGGTAAGGGCAGGCTTGTTTACCAAGCTTCTTGTGTTGGTGCAGAGTGATCACAGCCCTCGTACGAAAGCCATTTCCAGCCACCTCTTACGACTATTGCAAAACACATGGCGGGAGAATTCCTTAGAATGTTTCATAGTCAAGCCGCTTTGAAAAGTGGCTCTGGACACGCAGCGTTTTTTTGTTTTTGTTTTTTCTTTTTTGGGGGGCACGGGTAGTGAAATACAAAGGGAATATTCTGTCATAATATTCTTTTCTTTTGGGGAAAAATAGCAAAATTTTGAAATAATTTCTTCACATTTGTACTTTGATTTTAGTTTGGTAAGATTTTTTAAATTATTTAGACCAATTTTATTTTTTCCAAATTTGTGAAGTAGGTGGGTTGGCGATCATGCACAAGAGGACTTAGCCAAATTTGACTAGAGCTCACAGGTGGAAGTAGAAAAATTTAGGATACCTCCTATAATTTGGCAACTTATTGGAACCTATTCTCTGAATATGGTCACTTTAGAAAAACAATTCCTCATAATGTGAGGACTTGGGCCCATTTTTTCTATAAGAAAATCATGTGTGCCCTTCGCACCTACCTTTCTCACCTGGCAACGTTTTTGCCAAAGAAAAAAACACTTATTTATACAGGTTCTACAAACCTATCGCCATTTAATTGGCATGCTAGCCAATGACACAACATCAGAAAATTGGAAAAAAATTACGACTGCTAATGAGTACTCATCATTTTGCTCCCAACTAATTGGTACTGTGACATTTACTTCTACCACCTAATTGTACCCTTCTCAAATACAACACGCAGTAAAGACTTCTTCACCCTTTTCCTCTCGTTGTCGACAAATTCATTGAAGGCATTTCGTCATATCCAAGTAATCCAAAAATGGGATCTGACCTGTTCTTTGAAAATTTAAACGACCTTCCCAGTCCCAAGTTGAAGTATAGTTTTTTCTCTCTGGCTAATTTAGCTGGTTTGCTTTTTTCTTTTTCTTTTCGCCCAAAAGGACTAAAAATATGTGCTTTTCTTTTGGGTTCTGTAAATTCAGACTTTTTTTTTTGGGAAAAATCTTCAGATTTCTCTAGTGAATTCTAGCATGAAGTTTGAACTTTTTTATTTTCACATCTGGTTTATAGCCAAATTTGGCTGAACTGTCCTGTGGGGATGATCACCACTTCACTTCAATATCTTTTTAGGACTTTTTTAATGTAGCCTAATGTGGCAATCAGTCGTAGGAAGATTTATCCAAATCTGGCTATAAATCAGATATGAAGTACAAATCTTCAATCAACCTTCTATATCCATCAATACACACTAGAAGCCAAATACAAAAATCTGGCAATTATTATTATTATTTTCACACTAGTGGCAATTGAAACCCTCCAAATTATATTTTATTTTTGGGTGAAATTTCTCCAATAAAAAAAAATTGTTCAGCTATACCCAATATTTGGAGGGGGGGAGGTACCTACAAATCCTTTGAACATTGCATTTGGAAAAAAAGGGTGCAAAGTCACCATATTTCAAGGGAAAAAAAGGGTTGAAATTGTCATATTTAGACCATAACTTCAACTAGCACATTGCAAGAATATAGGGAGGAACTTCCCAAAACAAATTTACATTAATCTATGACATGTAGACAAATTTAGCCAAATCCTCTTGTAGATAGTCCACTACCTCACAAAATTGGAAAAGAAAATCCCAACACTAATATCAACTTCGTCTATTTGAAAGTTTTTTCTTAGAGTGCTCTCCTTGTGTAACTAAATCGACTTTTGGACCCAATCTTTGGACTTTGGACAATCATGGAATATCATAGTACTTAAATGGATTTGGCATTAATTTTTTTTTAATAAAAATTGCTAACAACTAAAACAATTATTCCCAAAAATGCAAAAAAAATTATAAAGTTTAAATGTCTTTTGCCAAAAGTTTTGGAAACTTAATAAGACCATCACAATCCTTCTTCAACACATAGTTGGGAACTCATTGAACTTTCACGAAGGTATGTAATCATGAGTTTTCTTGAACTCCAACTAATCATGTGACGCACCCCTAGGTTCTTTAATGGACTCAAATGTGAATCCAAATTGAAGACAATAGAAGAGCAAAGAGTCGAGGCACACTCCTTGGCTCATAACGCTTTAAGGGGTAAAGGGGTGTGCTGGAGCTGTAGGATGAGACTAAGAAGAGTGACAAGCATCAACTACTCACACAGACCTGCACAAAACCAACACAAGGTGGTTAATGCATAGTTGGAGCACTTTTGGTGCTAAGACGAGTCACGGGCAAATTCAGACTCACAAGACTCACCAAGGCCCAAACTTGGGGGAAACCATCACCTTCCCTTTTATAGTATACTATGTGCTTTTCCACGAGTCCCACATCTAAATGGTTTTTTTGTCCTGGGACTCCCAAGTGGGAGTCCCGAAATTGCCAAAGTCGAGACTTCCAGGACTTTGGAGCCCCATAACTTTGCATGCAAGGAAATCATGTCAATTCAGGAAATCAGGTGGCGTGCGATCGAGATGAGGTCTAAAGCAAAGTTGTAACCTTCATCAAAAAATTTCCAACGGTATGTGACATGCCACCTGCACGCAAGGAAATCAGGTCGATTCCTGACTTTTAGTGGTTGGGAGTCAAACTGCCAATTTGACTCCCGACCTTTTTTTTGGCCATAACTTGTGTTTCAGATGTCCAAATGGGTTATGTGAGCCCATTTTAGACATCTACGTTTTAATAGCTTTCCAATGATATAAAAAACTCTTCAAACCAATGGGTTTTGACCCTTGCAATTGTTCCCTGAAGATTTGAGAGTCGTTTAGGACTCCAACTCCCCAAGTGGGAATTGCCTTGGGAATGTGAGGGTTCATTCTCTCACACTCTCCTGCACTCCTGGGCTTCCCTCTTGGCCTGCAACCTTGTAAGCCCTTGCCTTGGTCGCAAACCCAAGGCTAGGGTTGCGACATCATGGTTCAATCTATTGTTGCCATTGAAGAAGTTACATATTATGGTTTGGGGGCCACCACAATATTTCAATGCAACAATAGATATTAATAAATATTAATGTTTTTTTTTCTTGTAAACAAAATGATCCAACAAACAAACATCAATGTGAATGTTTTCCTTAACAAAATAAGATCATATTATTATTTTTCAATGTTTTTTTTTCATTTAATTAATTTCAAATTTTTTTCCACATTGTGTTGTGTTATTTAAGCAATTTTTTTAATTCATGATTTTTTTGAATATTCATAATTAATAATCTATTGATTCTTATTCATTGTTGGCATTAATATCCTTTGTGTGAATTTTTTATAATTGCGTTTGTAATTGAAACAAAAATTTGGACCTTTCATTTTTGGCTTTTAAAATCAATAATCTATTATGTTGCACATGGTGGCCACCAAAAAAATGGTGTATAAAATTTGAAATCAAAAAGAAAAAAATTCTTGCAAATAACCTATTTAGATCCATAGACATTGTAGCCATTGTTGGATTGGCATGGTGGCCTTTCTTTGAGTTTCAAATATATGAATTTCTTTGTCACTAATAGGAGCATTAACACATGGTTGTCATTATTAATAATATATTATTATTATTATTATATATTTCACATGGTGGCCAATAGGAAGAATACTCTTTTCCTAGTTTATTGAATTCGAATATACTAATGTTTTTGTTTAATGCATTGTGGGTTGTTGGATTAGAATGATGATCCTTGTCCAAAACTCAAAGAATTGAGTTTCTCATTGTCATTAATGGGAGCTCGCACTAACCTTCAATTTGAAATAATTATTTGAAACTATTGACATGCATTGTGTTATAAAGTTGAAAATAGTGATAGACTATGTTGTCTTTCAATTGTAGTTTGAAAGTGAATCGAAACAACCCAAGTTGAGGGGTTCAAGATTACAAACTTAACATCTCATGAAATAATAATGGAAATCGTGCAAAATTCATTCAATCGTAATTCATATGTTTCACACACTAATATCATGCATTGAAAACACATTTGAAACATGGATTTATTGGAAGATGCGAAATTTGTGTGACATTTGTTCATTCATAAGTTCGTACTTCATTTGTTAACACATTTATCTCTGTCAAATGTGTTTTCAACACATGATATTCGTGCAGAAAATATATGAACCTATGAATGAATGAACGTCACATGATTTTCATTATTAATTTGTCACATGCTAAATTTGTGATTATTCACCAAGATGGAACAGAAATACATTGTAATTGTCTTATCAAATTGATATGAATTCTTTTGAGAAGTCATCAGTTTTGTAACATTCATCAAGCTTTGTTTTTTTGCACAATGCGTACATGTTGATGTTATGTTCTAAAAATTATTGGTGACATTTTCATGTTTATTTAACAATAAGTTTACTAAGACATGCATTTAAATGGCATTCATATATAAAATGATCACAAATTTGTTAAATTGGGTGCCCACCAAGTAGAGTTCATCCCATCCACTAGGTTGTTTAAAGTCTTAAATTAATTAAATATGTGTTTTAATCACCAAGTTAGAAATTCATATTCAATGTCCATAATGAACAATTTAATCCTTAGTATGCTAAACATATAATGGACATAATGTGCAAACTTATGTTTAAACAACAAACAAACAAGTTATTAATATTAACCAACTTGAATATTATCATTATGCCTAAAAAAGTTACTATGTTTAAATAATCATTCTAGGACAAAGATTGGTGGTAATTCATTTCTTGACCCATTAAGTATTTAAATCTACATTATCCCACATTGTGCCACTAGGTAGAAATTTTTAAGGTATTAATGGTAATTACTTACTCTCCTTTACCAAAGGATGAAGCTAAATTTGGGGCTAATTAGACAAGTGGTTAGTGGTAATCCACCAATGACCTCTTGGCTAGTGGATTATAAAGAAGGATTAAGACATTAAAGGACCTAGTATTTTCATTGGAATGAAATGGGCCTTGTATGGTCTTTTGATGAAGTGAATTAAGAGTTGAAGAGGACTTGGAATGGAATCATTTCCTAAGATCAGATTGTGTTTTAAGAGACTATTTTCGTGTGAAGAAAGTGATATTGGAGAGTAAAGAAGAAAGTATGGAAGCAGGTTGTACTTATATTCTTGCAATGGAAAAAGATTTGGGGATTTTCAATCTATTTAGTTAATTTTGGACTTTTGAAAAGTTTAGAATTAATAAACATTGATTATTTGGAGATTGAAAATTTGGAGAAAAACTTTCATTTAGGGGCCATAATATGATGCAACAATAGATATTAATAATGTTTTGTCTCACTAGATGATCCAAAAAAAATAGATGTTTTTAACGTTTTGTTTCAAATTCAATAAAAAACTTGATCATAACCAACTAAGTTTAGAATTTAGTCCATAATTAACAGTTTAGTCTACAATTACTATAAATGTTTTTTCAATGTCAATGTGTTATCTCATTTAGACTATGATAGAGACAAAGGAAAATGGTCCAAGAGAAAGATGTTGAAGATAGTAGGTAATAACAAAAAAGGGTATGCATGTGCAACAAATAGTAGGACTATCCTCAAGGATAATGTGTCACTTTTCCTATTTCATTTCTCTTTGCATAGATTACTACTTATTACAAAATATCTTAGTAGTTGTAGTAGGGTACTAAGTGAGCGATAATAGCTCCCTTACAAAGAGGACTAATTTGAATTTGATTCTTTCGACATTGTTTTCACGAAGACAATAAATTTGCTGGGGGATTGCATTTTCACACTTCTACAACCACTCATGGATTGATTCCTTTTGCAAAGATGAAAGGTCTTGGTGATTCAAAAACAATGACCCATGTGAAACTTTTTACTTTACATTTCAATTTTTAAAATGTAAGTTTACTTTTGAAATCCAAACATCAAGTAATCATTCCACTTTTTATTATATATAAAATTTGTATATTCTTTTTTAATATTACAAAAACTTACCATGATTCACCTTAAGGAATCAACCATTTGGCATTGTCAAAACAAAATCAACAAGGATCTTTAGAAGCCACAAATTCATTTTAATTATTATATTTGATAACTAATTTTGTGCCCATAATAATTTGGATTGTCAATATTTATGTTTTTAGAAGTAAAATTTTTCATTACTTATTTCAATGATAAAACTTTGATGAATTTAAATTAGTGAATCATGTTAAGTCAAAATTCTTCTTACATGTTTAAAACACATGCAATAATATTTATTTTATTTTATTCTTCAAATATTTCTTTCCTAGTATAATATATTATCAAATGTGAGCCAAATTTCCTTTTCAAAATTGAATCATCAAGTGTGCACTTTATTCTTAAAACATCGAAAATAGATATTAACATTCCTCAAAAAACAAATTGTATATAACTATTGTGGAACTAGTAAGGCTAATAGTGTGTCACTATTGAATTACTAATATTCAACTAGGTTGTGATTATCAATGTGCAACAATTTATAACATAATAAGGATACCAATTCATAAGTAATATTTTATAAAAATATTGCTACAATAATTTGACTTTTAAATTTTAACTTCACTTAATACATTTAAGTATTATGAACTTATCAATTATCCTAAATAATTCACTATTAATTTGAATAAATAGATGTTAACATATAATCAATTTTAACTTAATTAACTATTGATTAATTATTTTAATTAAACTAAATAATATGATTAATGTATAGGAAGAATAATTAATCAATGACATCAAATAATAAATTATCAAATTAATACGTATTTGACTTGGGGATATTGACATTGAATTAAATTGATTCATTAAGACATTAATCATTGTCTTGTCAATAATTACTTGAGATCCATTAATTATTTAAATTAACTAACAAATTAGTTATTTGGATACATATAATCAATTTAAATATGAAACTAAAAATAGTGTATATATTATATTAAAAATTCAATTCAAGTATACATATAGATATGACTATTTATACTTGATGTTTTCTACCCAAATTTATATTTAGTTTTTAATTTTTAGTAATGAATTAGTTCTCAATAATTAATTAATTAATATTTAATTTATTTCATTATTTTGAACTAATTGGATGAAAACATGGTTAAAGGAGTTAGGGGTGCCAAGGTAAAAGTCATTTTCCAAGGATTACACATGGCACTTGTCATTTTTGTGTTGGTTTATAACTTTAAGATTTGTATTTTGGGTTAACATTGCATTTTAGATATAAATTTTTTTGACTACAAATTAATTTTATATCATGTATATTATGCATTCATGTCCTCTATAACATAAACATGAACAACTTTTGTTAAGAACACATTTTCAAAATCCATAAATTTTAGGGTCAAAAACATTTTTGAATCAAATGTGCTCAAATTGGTTATAAAAGCAATTTTCATTAGTTCAAGTTTTTTTGCCCTTCTAATCATCAATGTTAAAATCCTTTCCAAATTTTAAAAGGAATGGTGCACATCTAGAAGAAAAAAAAACGTTTGAAAAAAACAAAGACTATGCACTTTCAAGGTTTAAATGTTTTGAACATGCAAAAAAAAAAAGATTTATGTCAAGCTTTGAGCATGTAAACTTTGCAATTAATGGAAAATATTTCAAAAAACATTATGACAATTTAAACTATTATGCTTCATTTGTGATTTTTCAAATATACACAAATGTAGTTTTAAAAAATGTTCACTCATTTGAATGACTCCTTTGATTGTGTTTTTACCCAATTGCTTAAATTGAATAATTTACTATTAACGAAATATTAATAAATATTTTGATTCAAAGAATTTTTTAGATTTTAGTTAATTCAAATACAATTTAATATATTTATTTAAAAATTAAATGATAAAAATTATGAGATAATCATGTCCATTGTAATTAGGCTATTTAGTTGTAAATTAGTTCCATTGGACATTTTTTAGTTATAACAGACAAGTTGCAATGGACATAATTTTTTCATAGTGAAATGGTTAATTATATGCATTTAGATAATTAATCATTTGATAATAAATTATCTGGAATAAAAAAAATTATTTCAAGTAATTAATTAACAAATTAAACAATTAGTTTGATTATTTCAAATAAGTACAAGACATATTTCATGTGAACAGTCTACCTAAGCATGTCATACCAATGGCACCCATAACTAGAAACTTTTAATAGTATTTTCATTCCATACAAGGATCAAACATTTTGAAAACTTTTAATATTTACCATTTATAACTCCATCTTTTTCTTTGACACACTTAATATGCAATAATGGGAACAATAAAAACATCTGTTCAATATGTTTTTATCAACAAAAATCATTGGATTTTAGTCAAAATATACACTTTGACACCTAATTCACATTGTAGGGTATAATATTCAAAATGGTGAGCAATTGGTCTACAAATATGTAAAATTTATTATCATGAAACAAATAGTCCATAGTTCATCATGACATTGTGTTTTATTTATAATATCAATGTCATATGCAACAAATATCACATTTAGGGTTGATTAAAAAAATCCAAGAATATATTATCACGTTTCATGCGACTACATTCTTGATGAAATTTCAACAATAAACATATTAATAAATATTCCTTCCCCAAAATACCAAAACCAAAACACCAGTAAATTTATTCTTACCCTAGTAACTATACATTATACCAATATTATATTTAAAACAAAACACCTTAACTATACCAAAAAAATTGCATATATAATGGTTATTTAACTTCTTTTAGAATTTATGAAAAACCATGAATAAGTATCATATTAACCAAATTATTTTTTATTAACTACAACATAACCCTTAAAATTGGCGTGATATGTCATGTGGGTTTGGTGAACTAAACTATTATAGTGAAACAAAAAAGTTCCATAATTGATAGGTTGTTAATTCATAAATAGTAAATAATATGTAATCATGCAATTGTCATGATTGCAATATAATTACATCATTGCCACATCATAGTCACAACTTAAACAACTAAAACACTATGAAAAATCATGTTCACAGCAATTAGAGTACCCTATAACTAGATATCCAAAACAATTAATATAGAATTAAATTACAATTGTTCCATGGAAATATGAGGAATTAAGAAATAAAAGGCCACATTAAAAAATCAATGAATTGTATTATAATTGCAAGTTAATTAAAAGATGGACATTTGTATAATATTATGTACATGTTGTAGATACAGTTATAATCAACCATGTTTGATTTTATTAATAAATTTTTTTAAAAAAAACATGTGAGAACTACATTACAACTATGGTAAATGTAACTTCTAATCAATGACTATTGGGTGTAGTTATAATCAAACAAGCCAAAAAAAATATCAAACACTGAAGAAAATTTGTCAAAATTGGAAATATATATATTTTTTACCATTTAAAACCATAGTAATCACGGCAAATTGTTTCTTTTTCATTCATATGAATGTTAAGGAATTCAAACCAAAAATCCATTTGATAAAATTTTAAATTTAAGTTTTGATTTAAGACCTTTGAAAGTGAACACCTATTGTTTCAAAAGGATTTGATTTTGTAAAGGATTCATATAACAAAACAAAATTGATGGGAAAAATCTTAAGAAGATAAAGACCCATGAGCCATATTTAAAAAACATTCATACTTTAAAATATGTGGAGTTGTAAAGCTTTAAGAATTTGTAAAACTTTCCAAAATTGATCCAAAATTTTAAAATTTCAAAGTCCTTTACCACATATAAATGAAGTATAATGTACATGATGTGTTAAGAAAAGTTGTAGCTTATTATACAAGAAAATATATAAATATATAAAATCAAATTTTGGTTATGATTTGAAATTGTTACCATTTTTAAAGATGAAACATTTCTTATAAAGACATACGCATTTATTATAAAATTTTCAAAAACAATTGTTCAAAAATTCATTTGTATGAAAAAATTATTTTTGTGCAAAAGGACATGCAATCCTATTATAAAGTAATGTTGTTGGTTCATTTGATCTCATTTGCATGGGCTATTGTCCAACTACTGTACAACCTTTTCACATATGATCATGCCACATGTACGCATTTTCACTTCCTAATAGATATATGACATTTTCAAACTTGTTTGCAACTAGTTGTTAACTATGATTCCCATTGATACAACTAGTTGTGCCACTAGATTGCTCCATTATATAAGTATCATATTTTCATTATTTTGTGATTTTTGTTCAATTTTTTTATTATTGATTTTTCCATTACACTACAATTCACAACATCATGTCACCCTACATACTTGTCAAAACATAGAATTCATTAAAGGTGAAAGTTTACTTTTGAAATGAAATTAAAATCAATTTGTATATTGTATTACAAATTCAATCAGAGATTACAAATGGATTTACCTTTATATACCTCAATGTCTTATGCCACAAACATCTAATTGATTCATTAACAAAGGTTCATTCCTTTGAGCCTATCATGGGCTTATGCCTATTATAAAAAAATTCAAAATGAACTATAAAAGGTGAAATTTTTTTCTAACATTCAACATTTAGTAAACACATAAGCCAAAGTAACCAAATCAACCACTTAGCAACATGTGAACACATTAGTCAAATCAACCAAGTCAACCACATGATCATTGTGAACAACTAATATTTCAATTTGGAATTTGAAATTTGGGCAAGAAACCCTTAAGCAAGTGATGCATGGCAATAAATCAACAAATTTCCCCTTTGCATCAACCTTCTTGCACCTATGCCCATTGTCAAAAAACTCAAGATGAACTATAAAATATGTGTTTATCTCTAAACATTTTATGCATTTCTTAATCTTTTGATGATGTAATTATCATACATGTGTTATATAATTAAAAAAATTTGTTTTCCTAGTTTAAAGTAGAGTTGAAGGAGTTATAAGTTTTTTTTTAAATTTATAAAATTTAAAGGTTGAAAGTTCTTGTTTTTGTTTCTGAAAGTTGAAAGTTTGTGATTTATGTTTTGTGAAATATTTTTCATAGTGGTATAATATGATTACATGATTAGAATTAAAACAGTTGTAAAATGTTTTAGTCATGAAAGACACATTTGACATTGTGTTTACCTATTTAAGCTACTAAGATACTTGGGTAAATGCAAGCTATGGTGATTCACTTTTGTAACAAAATGGTGTTTTTTCCTTGGGTACCCTTTATTCAAATGCATATGGTGATTAATATATCCTTAGATCTACTAATTGGGACTTGAATCTAAACTAATAATTTCATTATGAAAAGAGTTGTGTGGGTATTTATTGAGAAAAAATTCATTTGTTAGTAGTAATGGACTTTTGAAGTTGAAAAATATGGATTGGTCATTTGATTGAAACATCACAAAATAGAAAATTTTATATTGATTCACATTCCAAATTTTTTATTGGGACTCCATATATAAGATGATAAACTTGTATGAAAAATATTTTTTTTGAAAACCTTAATTGTTTAATAGCTAGGGATTTTTGAATGGTTAAAATTTGACCATATTTTCATAAGTCCTTATGGGTAAAAACACAATAAAAGGATCCAAGGAAGTTGTAGATAGTGCTTAAAACAACATTTACATTACTTTGGAAAATCACCATTAATTGTATTTAATGAATTATTTATCCATAATTTGTAATTATGTTTTGGTGCTCATGAAATTGCACTCCTATGAATTTGGAGTCATTTCACTATGTTATTAGAATCCTTTGTCATACACAAAGCACTTGTTAACAAGGTCTTTTTAAGGATTCTAAAATTTGAACGTGTTTTTTGTTATTCAAACCTTCATAAAATGTTTTCAAATTTATTATGGTTTTAAATATACTTCATAAGAAGAGCAACATGTGTTTATTTTTTTAAATGCACATGTATTGAATCCTTTTAACAAATGTTGTTTGATTTTGAATCTAAACGTCCTTAATGGTCAAAAAAGTTCAAAATTTGTCATCATGGTTAAAAATAAAATTATACATTTGAATATAATCTAAGTCTTCATGCAAAATAATATAGTTTTTATTATAATTTAAGTCATGTTTGGTCTCAATATTAGTATCTAGTCCTAGAAATTACATTTAAAATATAGTTTTGATATTTAATAGAACAATACATGTAGGACACATGTAAAATGCAGTCCATGGTAAGGACTCCAACCTTGGTTGTTGTGGTTCTTTTTACTATGTTTTTACCCATATGAGTTGCAATTTTTGTTTGTTTTTCAAAAAATTTGTCACAAAAGCATACTTTTTGAAAGTTTTAAATGGGGCATTATTTTTATAGACTTTGTAGGTTTTCTTTTTAAGATTTTCAAATTTAAAAATGACATCAACTACATTAAATACAAGTTTTCACATATATTTGGGAAGGTTTGTAAGTGATTGAACATGTATTATTCAAATATTAAAATAATAATATTTTTAAAAATAACAACCATGTCCATTCGTATCATTTTTAAAAATCTTGTATGGACTTGTAGAGAGTGTAATTTCTGCCAATATTGAGCCACTGTAGCTTGCATTTACCCACCTATGGTCTACTTAGGACCAACACAATACTCATTATGTAGTCATAGGTTGTTTATTTCCAAAATCATTCTATAGTTGCATTAAAATGTTAATAATCATATCTTCATTATCCATGTCATTATAAGATAATCATCATGTAATCATATGACAATTGCCAAGTCAAGTTCATTTTCTAATCATTTTAACCACATTTGCATTATAATACCAAGTCGTCGTTATCCACATCATTTACACACACATCATTATGTAATCATAAAAATGATAATGAAAAGTCCACATGAATTTTTTTCCCTTATGGATGTCATAAAGATGAAATACAATCAATCAAATAATGACTTTGCATGTTTACGTTTATAACCTTATCATCTTTTAGTGACATAATCAACTAATTTATGATTATTTCTCTTTAAACATAGGATTCAAAGTTTTATTTTATGACTATAGTCGTTGAAGACTTTTAGTTGTTTTTTTTTTAGTTGCAAAGGATAGAATTCCTTCTAGTGTTGGGATTAGTTATAATGCTAAGAAAGTCCTTTTGAACCTGTAAAAATTTTCATAACCATTTCAAACTTTACAATAACCTTCACCAATATATATAATTAAATGATACAATGTGAAAGAAATTTCATTTCATAATAGATTTTCACATGATTTGTTTTCATTTACACAATTTTTAGGATTGGTTATAATGGTAATGAATTGTATTTTTGATGTAATACATGTCACAATAAACCCCACTAATTTTACATTATAATGGAGGGAACCACAATTATGACACCTCACACATGTCATGAACGACAGATGAAGTCACAATTAAAGACATAATAACATGTAGCATAACTATGTAACCAATATTTCTTTTAGCATGTTTTTAAGGTCATTCTAGTACTAATGTTTTCAAAATGACATATTAGTCATATATAAAATAATTTAATTCAAAGTTTTACATAATAGTATAATATGTCATGAAAAATAAAAGAAAATTTATGACCATTGTAAAATTCATGGATTTCTAATCCATCACATTCTATAATCAATCACAATTCGCCATATGATTGTGACAAACATTCCTGTTACTTTTTAAGTAATCAAAAATAGCTTGTCACAATAAGGTTAGTGTGTGTGCAAGGGCAACTTATGTTATCCCATTTGTACAACTTTTTGTGAAAAGAACCACATTGTCTTGTATTAGGTATATTTCAAATGCTTGCATACAAGGTTGTTTGTGTCAATCATGTCATACAAATCATGTTTATTTTGATGTCATGTCAATTTAAGTCATTTTTTGGTAACGAATAATTTATTGCAACTAAATTTCAATCACCACAACAATTGGGTGGACTAGGTCCCAGTATTTTATGGGGTTGCTGCATTTGGATGGTCATTGCACAAATTAGTTGTGACCACATGTAGGTGGTCCCAATTCTACTATGGAGTCTCTAATAAGGTCGCCACATCTAAATGGTCACAATTGTTTTGGGGGGGGGGGGGGGGGGGGGGGGGGGGGAGGGGGGGGGCAGGGGGTGTGTATTTTTATATGGAAAAACAAAAAACAAACAACAAAGATTATATTTATTAC
>Ga0116229_10001423_pt1 | contig 37484 bp, 27 predicted proteins | sample S1TSphgellanicum_3_FD_87313 | JGI IMG/M metagenome (GOLD analysis project Ga0116229, IMG submission 87313) | Host-associated microbial communities from peat moss isolated from Minnesota, USA - S1T2_Fc - Sphagnum magellanicum MG | ecosystem: Host-associated > Plants > Peat moss > Unclassified...
GGCATATTTACATAATAACATTAATCATTTTCTAGCCTATAGTTAGGAAGATATTTAGATATTGGATGTTGATTTGTTTCAACTACATGTAGAAATTATGAAGCAACATATTTTCCCCCCCACTGAGGATTATTTTCAGTTTCATCCTTTGTTGTGTACTCTTTTTCATTCTTTGCATTGTTCAAGTTTGTTGTAATGTAAATCTCTAATGGTCTTATTTTGTTATCCATTGCCTTTGGATTTAAAGGCCATATACTTATAATTTTAAACCTAAACTTGATCTTTTTTTGTGAGTGATTATTGTAATTAAGGCTTGATCTATTTATCCAACTAAGGTTATTTTTTCTGGTTCCATGCGATTGTTTCTAAACATAGTTGCATCCCTAATCTTTCTGAATGCTATCTTAAAAAGTGATGTGTGTGATGACAATGTCATCATGTTTAACCCAAATTTTTTTGCTTGTTTTATTGCTTCTAAAGTAACATGATTACCATGTCCATCTAGAATTAACAAGTGTCAATAGGGACACTCCACTTAAAACTAACTTGTTAAAAAAAGACATAAACCTTAAACATAAAAGTAATAATCCAAGTTTTTTTTGCATTGCCATATAAATTATAGTTTGTAAAATTTAATGTACACATCCTTTAATCTCTCACCTTTAAAGATGTAGAAAGTAGTAGAACAACCCTTTCAACATTGATTGCACAATTTACAAATAACCATTCTTGAGATTTTGGGATGGTGTTGTAAACTACATTAAATCTTTTCCTAACCAAAACTTTTGCTCCAGATTATTTTCCAACTTCAATTCCTATTTCATCAGAGTTCCATATATGATTAAAATTATAATTGTGTTGGGTATACATTGATTGCAAATTTTTGTAGAAATAATTGCATGAATTAGGTGTTAGCTCCTATGTTCTACAAACTTTGAATCCTTCTACCTATTGTATGCTAACTTTTGGATGTTTGTGCTTGAACTAGTACCACCAACTATCACCTAATATTCCATCCCAAAATATTGTACAACCCTTGTTTGTGTTAGCTTTGCAACTTTCATCTTTGGTTGTTGTAAGCTAATGGATAGTCCACATTCTTGCATTACTAATGTCCATACAATCATTGCTATGTCATTTTTTTCTATAAGCATGCACAAATCTTGGCCCCATATTTTTAGATTTAATTTTTCCATTCAAGTGGTTAAAAAATGAGTTCATTGGGATGTTCCATGACTTGTTAGCCCTCCTTAAGGAATGTGTCCTCTTTCAACAACATCCATTTTTGCTTCTAATGTTTCATTTGTCCACATGGTTTTTTTGGTTATTGAAGGCACTTGATTCAATTATGGTGCTCATCTTTTGTTTTGTGCGTTAGGAGTAAGGGGAAAATTTTCCTTGTTAGTTATAAGGTTTGTTGTTTACAAATCCAACATGTTGTTCCATCTCCTAAGATGACAATCCTTCTTAGGTTTATCATTCATCCTTCTTCAGGATTGCTTATCTTTTTTTGGTCTTGTCCTTTAACAACTTAGTGGAGTGTGTTTTGGCCCCACCAAATGTATGCCTTTTTTTCCCTTATAAACAACCCAAAAGCCCAAGAACTTAAAAAGTGTAGTAAATTTGGAAATTTTGTTACAACATGTTCATAGATTGTTATAGTAGAATATAATACCTTATAAAGTTTTGCAAAATCATCCCAATCTAAATCAACATCTTCTATTGTTGTGCATGTAATGGGGAAAAAATTGTAAAAATGGTTGATAAGATTTAATCGATCCTTAGTTGTTTTGAAGCTTCTTGATACAACATTTCAAACTATGGATTTTTGGATCCAATGGTAATCATTATATTTTTGGAACCTTTGATTGTAAATCCAGTCTACAATTTCAATTGATATGTCTAATGTTAATCCCTCTTCTACATGCTCTTTTTAATCACCTTTTGTAGATTTGCTTTTGAATTTCATTTTTGTTTTTCTACTTGCTCTACTTTTTTTTTGACACTTGTTTTTTGCAAGTAAACTCTTAGACTTGGACTATCATTTTTTACATGTTTTATTGTCACTAGCATATTAGGATTCCTTAGATTAGAATTCCTTAACATTGGAACATTAGGATCTAGGAATTCTAAGCAGAGTTGAAACTATTTTTCTATTTTAGTTCATACAAAGGACATCCTTGGAGCTTAGATTAAAAGTAGGAAATTGATGTACTCAATTGACGTAAGCCTTGTTTAAGTTTAAACTTTGATTTTCGCATTTTTTTTGTGGAGGGAATGCAAATTTTTTTATGCATAAGAGGAATCCTTGGGGACTTTCTTTTGGGGACTAATAAATGTGATGCCTTAGAGGATTCAAAGAAAGGATGTCCTTTGTTAATCCTTGTGCATTGTATCCTTGTTAGGGTTTATGGTTTATTAATGAACAGTTCCATGCCCTTTAATGTGAGCGTAAACCCCCATAACCAAACATGACTACATATACAATGTGCTAGTCCTCTCCCATAACCAACCATGATTACATAGAACACTGTGCCTTTTTTTTTGGTTATTGTTTTTTCCCACACACATAATTGCACTCAGAAAAAAGGATTTCGGTTGGATTGTATAAAAAATCAAACACATTTTCCCAAGACTGGGCGTTCAGTCATAAGGTTGCATTTAAACACATTCACGAAGGCCTGACGCTGGTCCGCACAAGAGAGGTGTTTGGTCACCAGGTGATGTTTGGTGGGGGGCATGTTTACCCTAGTCACTTGGCAAGCAAAGTTTGGCTTTCTTTGTACATGTGATTAGCAAGCAGCGACAAGGAGGGCGCATAATCGAAGTTCGTAAACAAGTTTGCTTCGCTGTCTAAGTTGATCCATTTGATCAGCAAGCAATGACAAGGAACCAACAAAAAGCACAAGAGAAAGATAAAAGAGGTTTGAGTTGGTGCGAAAGAGAAAGCCAAAAAAAAGAAAACACAACAAGAAACAATTAGAGAAAAAGTTTCCACATATTTGATTTGATGGCGAAAAAGAGAAGGACTTGAAAGCAAAATCAAATACTTCCCCCACTCAAAAACGAAAAACAAGAAGATAGAGGGTTTTTTTGCATCTGAGCTATGGAATTCCAGACTGTATAACCCATAAAAGAATGGAAAATTTGGACAATCTTGGAATGTGTAGCCTTGGACTTCATGAGTAAGTTTGCTTCTTTGTCCAAGTATACACACCCATTGGATCAGCAAGCAATGACCATGAACCAAAAAAAAAAACACAAGAGAAAAAATATAAAAAGGGGTTTGAGTTGGTGGAAAGAGAGAAAACAAAACACAACCCAAAAGTAAATAAGTAAACAATTAGAGAAGAAGATATTGGAGATGGTTTGATTTGGTGGGAATTAAAGAGAAAGGATTTGAAAGCAAAAAGAAACACCCCCAACAGAGAGAGAAAGAAAAGAAAGCTGAAGGCTTTTTTTGCATCTTGAGAGCTATGTAATTGTAGACTGCATAAAATCATAAGAGAATTCACAAGCGACTTAAAGAAGACGGAAAAAACCGAAGAAGAAAACGATGAAGAACGAAGGAGATCGGAAGACGAAGAAGACGACGACGAAGAAACCATCGGGAAAAACAAAACACCGGCGGTTCTCCGCGTGGCGTCGTGGGCTCCCTTCAGTAACTTGACCGGTCGAGTCGGTTACCGTCTCTCTCGTTCGCTCGCGCGCTCGTGTCTCCTCTCGCCTTGCGCCATCGATGCACGTTCTACCCCTGCGCTTGTGTTCCTTTGTAGCAGATTTTTAGCAGCGGACGGGGCAAAAGAACCGATCTTTGGTTATTTCTTCGAACCGGTTTTGTCGTAGGCAGAATTTTTGTCGGGGTTTGGTTTTTTCCCGTTTCTTCTCCGCTGAAGCTCGACCTGGCAAGAGAGAGAGAAACAAACCCTAACGAGTTTGGTCGCAGCTGAATGCTCTGACCCTCCTCGGTTTTGGATTTGATCTCGGGGACAAGTATTTTCTTCAGGTGGAGGAGGAGATTGCTTTTTCTGTTTTGCTGAAAGAAATTTGGAGCTTTGAAAGGCGGAGTAAGTAGTTATGGAGCAGCAGCTCGGGTTTCGTTCTTCTTCTTGGCTCTGTTTTGCGTTGGGGTTGCTGTTTCCATTTCTAGCGCTAGTTGCTGCTGCTGTGCAGGTTCGTTTCCGGACTCCCATTCCCTCTCCTACTCCACCAAGCATGCTCCTTCTTCCACGACTCATGTTGTGAATTTAGGGGCGGGGGTGTTGTTGCGATTCCTTTTTCCGTAGCCTTGTTTGTGTGTCCGGATGCTGGATCTTGCGGGGAGCCTCATGGACGACAACTTGGCTCAGGGTGGAAACTGTGCACGGAGATGATGTTGTGAGGATGTGTTGTTGCATTGATCCATGCTCGGTTATGTTACAGCTTCGTCTTTCGAACCTTTTTCTCTTTTAGGTTTCTGTAGGAGCTGTAGCTCGTGCTCCTGCTCACCTTGTAGGCCTTAGTGTTAAAGCAGAAAGCTGAAGCTCTTGCATCTCATGCACACATTTGTCACTTTGTGACATGTACTGCATGTTGCTGCCGGATCAATTCTACTGATACACCTTCCAAATGCACAGTTGCACACTGCTGATTGCTCAACTACTGCATACTCATTGCTACTAATGCTTTTTGTAATGGTGATTGTTGTTTTATAATGTACAGGAAGATGCGCTTGGCACATTGCTGTTTGTGGAGGCTGATAGTGGGCGGCACTTTCTGCAAACAGGGGATTCAATTTCAAACTCAGATGTATGTTCATTAAACTCTTTTTTGCATGGTAAAACCTAGAGGGATTCTCTGTTTTGATGATCTGAATACTTCCTGCTTACAAGTACAATTGACACAATCAAAGTTCTGGAATGTGAAAAATCTTTGCACTGATGAAGCCATGTCACATATGGCTTATGTACTGTTTAGGAGTGGAAATTGGAGTTCAGTTTATACTAATTGATCTTTGATCTTTCTGTGAGGTAGACAGCGGTATTTTCTTACTCTGATGTCACAACATCTGTGGCGGTGCTGTTGGGAGTTTTCCCACCTGTTGATGTCAGCCAGTCATCTGCCTTGAAGGTATGCTCTCCAGCAAAACTCCAATTGTGATATCTTGCAGCTGAACAGGCAAAACAATCACCCCCTCCTACTGTTGCATTTTTGAGTAGCAGGGAAGTAGGTCTGAAGAAGTTCATGAATGAACCATAGAGTAACAGAGAATTGCACATTGACATTGTGCAAAAGGATATCTAGGGTTGCTGCACATGGGCAGTGGATCTCACATGGTGGCTGCTGCCTTGACAGGTGGATTCTGTTTTGGTACCGGATCCCTTCTGTCGTCCACGTGCAGTTCTGTTGCTGAACATCATGGGAGTTGACTCTGGTGAGTCTGGTCCTTTACTCTCTGTGAGGAAGTCTCTTGCTCCCCTGTATATGATTTTTTCCAAGCCATGATTCATTGAGTGTTCTTGGATCAGATTACTCACTCATACCTATATTTCTGAAGAAAGCTTTTGATTTTTCTCACAGAACTGCTCAGCGAATGGACAGCACAGGAAATTCTTGGCAAATCATTGTTTCAGCAGCGCCCACTATCCACAGTGGATTCACAGCTGTTTGAGCTTTCCGGTAGTGTTTTGCTGGATCCTTTTACATGTTGAATATCTGGTGTTTTAAAAGTTGTTATGTCACCTTGTTCTATCTCTCCTTTGAGCTGTTCAGGTCATAAGGTGTTGTTTAGGTCAGGAGGTTCCTCAATATTGCAGAAAGCACAGTAGTGTTGTCCGTGGTTTGATACTTGCTAAGTTAGGGTTAGAAATCTGATTGGCATCTTCTCTTGTGATAGGCAAGGATGTGAGGGTGGATGATTTGCTTGGCTCTTTCGATTTGGATATGACAGATGCATCTCTGCAGCATGCTGTAAAAGACTTGGTAAGCTTTTTTTCACTACCAGTACCAGTTAAGCTTCCCGGATGCTGTCTGGTTGGTGGGGGCCTTGTTGGTGTGCGGGATGGTTCTTTTGCTTTTGATGACCTCCGAGAGCTATAAGTTGAGAGCTAGCCAAAAAGTCTAGGCCTTTCGTGCAACATGAAAATAGACATGGATTCTTGACTGTTGTTGATTTCCTCTGGTGCAGACTTCGCTTTTGGGGGCTTTGTATGTACCAGAGGGGGGTTCAGCAGCTGGGACTCTGTCAATGCCCTTGACCAGTGACAATTCCATTGCATTGGATCTTTCAAAGGCAAATTTATCTTACCTGACACATGAATTTCTCTTTGAATATCTTATCTTCTGTTCCTATGAACAAGGAGACTTCCAGTGATGTTCAGCACATGTTTGTCATCATTTTCATGGTTGGGGCATCTTATTGACACTGCTGAAATTGTTCTCTCTCAGTGCATAGTCTTGACCTTTGTATTTGTATTAGAGATTCTGGCTAGTGTTGCTGATCAACCCAATTCTTTTGCCTGGTGCAGGATGCTGATCGCACATTTGCAATGGAGTTGGTGGCCCTTGTCAGAGGTATGCAGCATGCAGTGGCAGAACGTAAGGAGCTAGGACATGTTTCTGACAGTCCAGCACAGCTTCTTACAGGCATCATTACAGGCATTGAGGTATGCCCACTGTTACTTCATTTATTGCTTGAGATATAAATGGATGTAGTTTGCATTCATATTTTGGTTTCCAGTGTTTCTCAAAACTCATGCCAACCTGTGTCTAGTTTCCAATAGAGTCTAGATCTATGTCATCTGTAGTATTGGTTCTGGTGAGATGCTTTATGGTGGTCAAACCTGTGAATCGGGCTTTGAAAGGTTCCAAGAACATGTAAGAGAAGCCATTAGATAGTCTAAATTTGCATACCTATTCTTCTTTTGAGTTTAAACCTTTGTATGCCACAATTGCCGAAGAAGGTTTTCATTCCTTTAGGGTCTTGGCTTTTGAAAATGTTGTGGAGATTTCGAATGGGGAGGTAGATAGTCGAACATTTGATCTTGTTGCCATATTGGGCAAAAGAAAATGGACGTATATCCTTTGTTCATACTGTCCCAAAGTCTATCACTAAGAAGATAAGTTTAGTAACAGGAAGTTTCCCAGAGTTTGTAGATATACCTTTTTTTGTTATGGAGAAAGGGTTCTAAGTTCATGCCCAGCAGCAGCTTCCATTTCTGCCTCTATCAATATTAGCACATCCAAGGAGCAGTGTTAATTCCTCCCACATCCCCATGCATAAACCTGTAAAAGTGGACTGAATAAAGTACAGACCATTTAAATTGTACCACCTGGGCCGATCATTATGATTGGCCAATTGAGGACGGTCATTTCCTTCTGCCAGCATTACTGCAGGACCCTGCTAACATGGGCATGCTCTAAACTTTCTTTTCTTCCCCTCATGATTCACTGCTGGATTACTCATTGCACCTGTGCATTCCTTTCCTTCCCTAGAACTTTCCACTACAGAGATGACAAAAAAATTCTATTTTGGCTCTCTAGTCTATTTTGCATAAAATTTGTGATAGGATGAGTAAGTCCCATTGTTTTAGTTTTGTGTTGGTTCAGATATCAGCCCTTCAACTAACTATGTTTGAAGTTGAGACTTAAGCATTGATATTTTTAACAAGTGTTTTCACCCAGAATATGCAGGTTTTAACTTTTAACATGATAGATATGCTTCATGGGGATTTCAATATTTCAGATTCTGTGATATTTGGGTAGTCAGTAGTCTGTTTTTCAGGTTCTGAATGCTTTTTGGCTCTGAAGAGAGTTCTTTGGATCTCAAATGGTGATTTTACTTGGTCTGCTGAAAAAAAGGGTTACTCTTCAAAGTTTCTTTGAAGGAAAATGAGAGTTTTCTTAATAAAGAATGGAATTTTGTCTAGATTTTCTGCCTTTGTAATCTTCAGGATGATCATCTCACAGGCTTCTTAGTCAAAAGTTGGGTGCTCTTCACAGGCCACTTATTCTCTAAAAATCTTGTTCTTGAAGTTCTTTCTTAGCAGGATTCTTGAATAGAGGGTTTTTCCCAACTGGCCTTGGTGATTTTCCTATGTTTAATTGGTGGATCATTTGTCTTTCCATGCCCTCCCATGACATTGTCTTGCTCCACCACGTATCATTGTTAGTCATAGTGGTGCTGTTATTCATTATGCTTGCATTGTTGTTTTACTTGACTTTTGTAGGCATTGCATAAACAGTATGGCAGTGGAGCTCACACTCAGCAAGCATGCAAGCTTGTATTGCTTGCAGCAAATAAGGTCCTTGAGTCTTTGCAAACTGCCTATGGTGGTGAGTTTTCAGTCCCCTTCTCATGTCAAGCTGTGGATGGTACAATGTTCTAGGTGATAAACAGTTTAAGATATTTGGACATCCATTTCAAATGTATTTTTGTTAAGAAATTTCACACTGCTGTTTTGCAGGTGAAATTGTAGGTGTTTTCACCTTTGTGAAAGAGACAACTGACCATGGAAGCCCATTTCAAATTACTGTATCTTCAAGGTCAGCTCGGATTCTTCAAGCTGCTGCACCAACTGCAGATAATTCCACCCTCACTCCAGAAGATGAGGCTAATCGACTAGCAGACCGTGCTATTGTTTTCTTCACAGTAGTCATATTGGTCATTTCTGTCATTCTTGCGGTACGTTCCGAATTGAATTCCAATAACTTTCTTGGAATCATGAATCAGACGTCTGTTTTGCAGACTTGGTTTCTTAACTGTTTTCTTTTTGTGCTGCAGCTTCCAGTTTGGAACTTGTGACTGATTCAGGTCCACTGACAGTTGAAAATTGAATTGTGGTATTGCAGAGTTTCTGCTTGTTCAGTATGCCTATCACACGGGATACATTACTCTATTCTGGGGTGAAGCTTGACTAAGCCAATCAACAGCCTTTGTGCAAAGGATGGCTGTCTCAATTATATTTCTGGTATGATCTCAAGGTTGAGTCAAGTGGTTAGACAGAGTTGAAGTCTGTTGAGGATATCATTACCATCTTGAAGAAGCTTGTCTGTTGGAGTGGGCTGTATTAATTGTGATATTGATGACCATTGTAGTCCACTAGCATTACATCAGAAGAGGCTGTAGAAGTTTCCTTTAATGTTTATCAAGCTTGAGTTCCATCTGAAGGCCCTGAAACTTGGGTTTAAGTAAGGGTTCCAGATCTAGATGAACCTAGGCCTATTTGTTACCACATAAATTTCATCTTGTGCAGCAGAGAGTTTGTAGTTTGTACCTTGTCTCATGATGAGTAACACAATCTCCATTGCTAGTGTACTGATTATCTGCCTTTGGCTCTTGCCAGTCTCACTCGAGATGCTCGCTGTGAATGTTGGCTGACAAAGTGGCTGTGCTGTGAGTTCTGGGTTCCTTCCACAGGGCACAAGGTGGGTCCTGTCCCATAGCTAACCACTTTGATTAGCTATGTATGTTCCGGTCACAGGCAGCTACCCACCTTTTAACCGGACAAGTGATATATGTACTTAACTACTTACATAGTAACCACAGACATCCCCTATCTACTTACTGTGTGCGGGTTCAATTGGATATCTCATGTTGTGATACTTTATCCTTACCAATGGTTGCCCTAAAAGTACTCTGTGCTGATGCCTTCTGGTTTTGTTTCTTTTTGGTGGTTGTTGGAGTGAGGCTGAGGGTGGTGGGGTGGTGTGAGAATGTTTTTTTGGGGGGGAGAGGGGAGGGGGAGGGCATTTTAGATCAATGAATATTCCTCGTAGAAAAGAGGAGGGATCTTATGCTGACTCCTTAAGAGTGAGAGGGAAATTAATTATGTTTATAGGTTTAAGATCTTTCCTACTCTAAAGAACCCATTTCCTCTTACAACTTGTGATCTACAAACGATGAGGTTTGTGATAATTTTTTCCTATGGGTGGGGATATTCAGAAAACATTGTTCAGGACTCAGCTATTCCCTTGCCCCAGACCCCTTATTTTGAGAATGCCCCCACCCCCACCTTAGGCTATACCCTATGCTTAATATCTTGACCTAAGTCTGCCTTGTGTTTGTAGGTTTGGTATTGAGCATAACCTTCTTGAGCATCTGAGGTACCTTTCCAAATCTGTAGGGTGTTTAAGGGTGGTAGATTATGCCAATTTTTTATGTGTAGGGCTTAACCTATCATAAAGCACAAGGAAAAATTTATCATGAACCAAACCTATGTAGATTGTGAGGTGGATGAATCACCTCTCCTCAGCTGCTTATTTGGAGGATGCCCCCACCCTAGGGCTGTACCTATCATAAAGTACTAGGCAATTATCATGAACCAAACCTATGTAGATCATGAGGCGGATGAATCACCTTGTCCTAGGCTGCTTATTTTGAGGATGCCCCCACCTTAGGGATTTACCTATCATAAAGTGTTAGGCAAAATTTATTATGAACCAAACCTATGTAGATAATGAGGCGTATAAATGGGAGGGTTCTTATACCTACTCAGTAGTGAGAGGGTTTAAGAACCTACAAATAGGTATAATATCCCTCCCAATTTCTAGGAGGGAAATTGATGGATATGAGATGTTCTCCACATACACTACAAATTTTCTCTGAGTGTTTTGCCTTAAGGAATGGTAGGTCGCATGGAGGTTATGTTGCTTTTAGGTGTGGGAACCTTCCACTCTTGTTCCCAAGCCCTCAAACTCCATAACCCCTTGTGGACTTGCCTTACCCCTCGGCAGATACGAGTTGAGATTTGACTGTGACAACAACAAATATGTTTAATTTTTCATCTACTGGGCAGGTTAAAAATTTCAACAATCAGATGTAATAAAGGTGTAAAATACATGATGGTCATGCCATGATATTTACATTTCTTTTGTTTGTATTTAAATTTGGAGTCACACTTCAAATCACATTATTTGTGATATACATATTAGTTTATATTGCTTAACAAAATTCAAAATTACAACTAAACCAAATTTGATTGCACATGAAGGAAATAAAATGAAATATCTAAAAACCAATTAGTATAGATCCTTGAAATTAAATGAAGTATCAAATCATTTGCCTCCTCTTACCTACTTACTACTTCTCAAGCTTTGAGTTTAGGCTGTTAAGAACTAATTCTAACTTACCAAGTGTCTTTTTTGTACATGTGTTTGAACATCACCTATTTCATAGAGTAAAGTCCAAGCTACTTGTGGCATTAAGGTTGGTGTAGAACTAAGAGAGTGCATAGTCCGTACCTAACATAGTCCTTCCCTAAAAGACATGGCCAAATAAAATAGCCTTCATGTAAAGGGCTAAAAATAAAGGGAGCTTCCTTCCAACAGGTGACAATTCAAGTTGAATATATTGGGATCTGGTTACTAAAGATCCAGTGTAATCCCACTAAAGAGGCATTTGGGTGTTGGATTTGTTGTGCATGGAAACAAGAGATCACCATGGCCATGTCAGTTTACGTATGAAACTTTAAAACCCATATAAAATCAAGAAAGATAATGGGTAACTAACTATCTTGAGAATCTTGAATGTTCAAAGTAAGGTTGGGGTCGATCAAATCTTTGAGTAAATTGAATGATCTTTGAGCTCCCAAATCTTTACACTATGATGACTGCCGTTTTGTCTAACATCAGAAAAAGCTCCCCTACTACCCTAGTTCAATGTTCAAAGGGTACCCTACTACTTCTCTACTACCCTTGGGAGTCTTGAATGTTCAAAGTAAAGTTTGATGGATCAAATCTTGTCTGCATTGAACAATCTTTGAGCTCCAAAATCTACACTAAAATGAGTCATCGCAGTGTTTCTTCTGACATCAGAAGAAGATCATCTACTACCCTTTCTGAGTAGTAGAGCTTGATCCTTCAAACTTGTGATCCTTTAGTTCTCGTTGCTTCCCATACAGTGTGACATACACAGGCAAGGTGCGTGCAACGAGCACCAAATTGAGCACAATACCAAGTATACATACTCCAGTCATGATGAACAAAGTTTCCTGAAAGCAGATAGCACCTTCACACGTCAAAGCTTCATCGGTGTTTTGGATGACAAACTGCTCAGTGGCAACTGAACTGAAGGCCAGGGCATTAAGTCCCCTCTGCTTCTGTGCTTCACGATCATATAGTGTTCCAGCAATAAGACCTGAGAAAATGAGTGAACCTGCTGGGTTGGCAATGGTGAGGACATTGTACAAGATGCCAAAATGCTTGAGCCCAAAAAGCTCCGATGCAGTTGCTGGAGTCACAGACCAGTGTGATCCATAGCCTAAACCCACCAGCAATGAGCCTACATACAAGGAGCCTGGACATCCAAAGGCAAGCAAAATATGTCCAATTGCCATTCCTGCTTGTGCTGCAGCCATAAGAATTGGTCGTGGAAACGCATAATCCCTGTCAAGAACTCAAAACCGTGAAATTCTGTTCCATCAAACCAGCTGCCAAAAGTTTTGCAAATTTCTCTCTAAGAAGTGCAGTGGTTTTTTTCCAATTGTCAGCATCCAAGGTTATTGGCAGGCAGGAAAAGTAGAAAATTCCCACCACACTTTCTAGCAAGAATCATCAATGCATCCAGCAGATTGGTGGGAGAAACATGATCAGAAATTCAAAAATCAAAACACTAACTGTTCCATCAAACAGTAACAAAAATTTTCATTTCTCTCTAAGAATTGTGGCAGTGTTTTTGCCATTTTCAGCATCAAAGTGCATTGGCAGGATAATGTAAAAATCCTGCTGCACTTCTTAGAGAGAATCACTAATGCATCCACTGCAGATCAGTGGGAGAAGCATGATCAGAAATTCTCAGAGAGAGAGAGAGAGAGAGAGAGAGAGAGAGAACAACAACAACAAGAACAAAGGGGAGGGGAGGGGAGGGGGGGGGAGTGAGATGTGTGGGTACCTGGCAATGATCTCTGAGACATATCCACCACCGATTCGGCCAAGGAAGTTCCAGATGCTGAGCATGGAAACAAATATATGAGCATTTGCAAATCCCAGGGATTGACTGATCTGACCCAAATTGTCAATAACCATCAAACCAGATCCTGCTCCACAAACCACACCGAAAAACAGCAACCAAAAATCAGCCTTGACAGCAGCTTGCTTCATGGTGAAATCCTCCCCTCTTCTTGGTCCAGCTTTTTGTCTTCGCTTCAACTTGATAGCACCATGGGCTACTGCACGAAACAATCGAGAAGAGGCACGATCCAGCCTCTGCTGCCTCTCATTCTCTGGCCATGTCTCCTTCTCATCCTCCAACTCACTGAACAGAACTTCATCTGTATGTGGTGGGGAGCTGTGGTTGTTGTGGGTGTGCTTTTCTTCCCTGCTTTTGCAGTCCTCTAACAGAGTTTGTTTGCTGCGGGTACTCTCAGTAGCTGTAACTCCTTCAGTGACTTGAGCTTCTTCAGTTTCTGATGAGAGCATTCTTGTGTCATGTCCCAGTAGTGGAGCTTGCAGCAATGACTCAACATCTTTTTGCAAGATTGGCTGATCAGGGAGATCAGGAACAACAACAACAGAAGAAAAATTCTTCCAAAAGCGGCTACTCATCATAGCAGCTCGGAATGGTATCACCAAAGGTAAACCAAGCAGGAACAAGAGACCATAAGCAAATGCAACAGTGACAGTGTGACTAACATCTGCGATATCTTGCATAAGGATTGTGATCAAGAGATAAGCTGCCAGCGCTAAGCAAACTCCATACACAAACCTAAAGTTTTGTGATTCCTGCACTCTAGTTACGTCATTCTCTGCAGAAGAAGATCGGCCAGCTAGTGCTGCTGCAGGAGACGGCACATGTCGCAGAACAAACATGACCAATATGGCTACCGATGTTGGAATGACTGCAACCATGAATGAAATGGAAGCTTGATCAGGAGCAAATGTAGCTGTATAGATGAGTGTGAAAATGGCCCCCGACAGCCCAGCAAAGCCTTTCAGTATGCCCACCACTGGTCCTCTATTCTCCGAGAAGTTGCGCACACACGTCACTAAAGCTGCTGTGTTGAAGTACGACTCCCCATTCGTTCCCACACCTATCAGCAGACATATCTGCACACATAAATTTCTGACATATCACCATTCCCATCATCATCACAACGGGTCCTTGAAGTACAAGTGTTGGGGTCTCTTTCCATTAGGCTGCTGTGATCACAGTTACACACAGTGTGCTGTGATCACAGCAGCAGCCTAATGGAAAGCCACTGACAAAGGGCCTTGTTTTTCTTGTTGCAGGGACAGTCTACTTTCCATTAGAGAGCTGCAACTGTGATGAAAATATGTAATTAATCATGTTAGGAATTCTGGAAACACATGTTCTCATGGGGGAAAAAAAGGACAGATATCATTATAGAGTGGGTCACAATTTGAGGACTCACAGTTCTCACAGCTCCTGCAATTGGTCAATGGTTGACCGGTAGAGCTATGAGATGAATGTGAGCACAGCTACTTGAAAGAACGTCATAATGGAAAGCTGCTGTGATCACAGCAACCTAATGAAAAGATGCCCTTATAAGGAGTGTTCAATACAGACAGTTGTGAAAGGACGGACGACGCACGCAGGGTGGGTGGACATCGCTTTGTTTACCAGCGCAAAGTGCAGATGAGGTACGCGATGGGTGACAGTGAGCCAGAGCCAGCCGTAGCCAAGGAAATTCTGCAGCGCGCCCAGCAAGATAAGAGCCCAAGTAGGTAACACATCACACAGAAAGCCGGCGAGCAAACCGACGCTGTCGCCGATGTCCTTGGCCACTCCCAGTCTGTTGATCTGCTTCTGGTTGTACCCCAGCGAGGTCTTCAGCACCGGCGATATGGCTCCAAACATGTATCCTATCCCTGCACATGCTTGCAACCACATGGCCGCTACTAACACAAACCATCTGTTATTCCATATCTTCTGTCCATCTCCTCCTCCTCGCCTTGTCCCTTCCTTCATCATCTCCCTCTCTTTTCGTCTGAGCCTCTTCTCTCTTTGTTCCTCTCACTCCGTCTCTGTGTCTCTCTTTGTCTTTCTGTGTGGCTCGCTCTCTCTCTGTGCATTAGAAAAATCTCCTCTTTTCTATTTCCTTTAGTGTCGCTCTAGTTTAAGCATCTCACCATCTTCTTCTTCTTCTTGCTGATTTTTTCTCAGAATTATTTCCTTCCGCTGAATTCACAGGAATCACGCCACCCATCATATTAATCACCGGTGCTGGAAATCTCTCGCTCTCTCTTATATGAGAGATCTGCACATGAGCTAATATATGATCCAGTTAGACTTCTGGCAGCAGTAGTCATGAGCGACGTCTGTTGCAAACTTCTCTTTTGAAACAGTCTGGAGCGTCCTCAGCTGTTCGGCTAGTGGACCGGTGTATAGATCACGATTGCCTACATGTAAAGGGACTGGACGAGTATAGCCTGTGATTCAGCAATCCGAGTGTGCTTGCTGCAACCCCGTAAAAAGAGTAGTAGCAGCAATCTAAAGCTAGGAGACAGAAAAGAGAAAATTGGAGCTAGCTAGCTGCTGCAGGTGGGTCCCAGATCATCATTGATCAGTCAAAGATGATTGCCGATAATTTTGTGTTTGAAATCCGATTTGAACATTATCCTCAATGTCAGTACTCAGCCAGCTAACCGTCCAGGGTTCTAATCCTGTCGTCGCCGTCACCACGCACTTACAGGCACTACCATCATCACCCATCACCCACCACCACGATCTTCACCACAGTACCGTTGTGCTAGCTGATCCGTCACATGCAGTAAAGCCTTCGAAACTCTTGTAACAAATGGAGGATTTGAGGATAATATAAAACCTTCTTTCTAATTTTTTTTGGCTTGGGTATGATCAATCGATGCCCGGCTAAGATTGATGCTCGAGGAAGATTGATGTTCCAAGACTGAGCCGCGATTGATGGGTGGGTCGATCGATCGATCGATGGGGAGAGAGGAAGTGGTGGGGGGAACACTTCAACTGCACGAGACGTGCAAAAGCGAGCAAAGCAATCATCCCCAAAAAACAAGATTTGTTGTGGACGGAACAAGGAAGGTAGGTATGTAGCTTCCGAGGATGCTTCAAGGTAGGTAGGCAGGTAGGTTTTGAGGATGGTATAAGGTAAATAGCTTTTGAAGATTGTACACGGTAGGTCTACTGTTTTGAGGATGCTATTACGAGGTAAGTAGGTTTTGAGGATGGTAAAAGGCAATTAGTTCTTGAAGGGTGGCTCAAGGTAGGAAGGTAGGTAGGTAAGTATGTAGGTTTTGAGAATGGTACGAGGTAGTTAGGTTTTGAGGACGATACAAGTTAAATAGCTTTTGACAATAAAGGTAGCTTGTGACAATGGCGCAAGGTTCCTCCTGGACTCATTTATTAGCATTATTGTTATTGGAGAAATTGTTAGTCAAAATGGTGTGTGTTTTTGTTGTGCATCTGTGCTGTGTAAAAGAGTATAGCCCCACATTTGTGCCTTTATCAGTAGTATTTAGCACACCCAAGGTGAAGTGTTAATTTCTCTGGCATCCTCACCCCTAAACCTGAAAGGGTGAACTGCATCGCACCCATAAACTTGAAAAAAGAAAACTACCTAAAGTGACAAACCGTTTAAATTACCGGCTGGACTAATCAAGAACAGATGTTATTGCAAGGCACCGATACCATGGACATCTTCACCAGCCCCAAGCTCTCTGACATGATTTCGCTATAATACTTCATCCAAAATATATTGGAAAGGTCAATTTACTGTTGCTGCTGCTGCTCATGCTTTAAGGTTAGTTTACACTTAAGTTCTAAAAAATTAAAAATCCAACCTCAAATTCCTTAGCTTATCTTGGGTGGCTTCTTCTTGACTTTTGTGCTTTGATTTTGTTGTTGGCCTTTATTGGCAGATTGGGGTGGGACAATGGGGAACATACAATCTCATTTTAAGTCCTTTGAAATTGTTTTCTCATTATTTTAATTTCATTTAATTTTTTAGTTCAGCCAATGAATTGTACCTTGCTGTGTATTGAGAGGCAAGGTTGTGTACATATTTAGACATCAGTTTCAGCATGTTGCCAAAATATTAGAGGATTTCTAAAATTTTCTACTTTCCTCTCTCACTTGTAGCCAAATTTGGCTAAATCGTCTTGTGGATGATCACCAGACCACCTACATCACATTATCTAAAAACAGAAGGCGGTTGTGTATGCTGTAATGACCTGGTTAAATTTTCTTAGTTCCAGAGTACGGCACTTTATATGATGAATAGGGGGCTAAGTACAACATTTAGAGTGAGGTTTGCGGTCTTGGGGGGCCTTCTTGCAAGGTACCGTGCTCCGGTCCCTTGCTATCTAAAGGCTGCATTGACTTTTGTATTGGATAAAGCCTGTGGGTGAGGCCATTACTGAAATCAGGCTTTGCCCTTGACTGTTGGCTCATGCACCCTTATTTCAGTAGTGCCCCGGGCCTTGGGATTTCTAGACCAAACCGCTTCAAGACCAAAAAGCGTAGATCGGTATCCCAAAAAGCAAGGAACCCACATTCTGCCAAGCCCTTGTTTTCTTTTGTTGATTTGTTCTGAACTAGTGAAGAGACTTTGCATAGGTGTGTAGGTTTTTGGGTGCAGAATATAGGCTCCAACTAGGAATCAATTTGTGCCAGATGATAATTGGAGCCCTGGGTGTTCTCTTTAGACCACTTTTTATTTCATCAAAATTATTTTGCATTCAACTTATCTAACCGTGTTATAACACGGCCTCATGATTTTGTTCAAACTTGAATTAAAGGGTATAATAATTGACAAGTCACTCTGGTTTCTATTGGTCTAGCCTCTAGACAATACTTTGTTTCAGCTGTCAAGCATGCTGCTAAATGAGAGAATGTCTTGACCAGTTGCTTTGATCTTTATGGTTTTCTTCTCTTTGTCTCCTCTATACATAGCCAATATTGTATTTTCCAGCATGTAAGAGCCTAGAGGGTGTCAATCCTTGGTATACACGACAAATACATACCCTACCACATGAATTCATCAGCAAGCTATTTCATGGAATCTTCATGTTGAAAATCTCACATGCGTAATTGCATGGTCTACCTGAAGAAGACCATATAAATGCCATTTTCTATTGCTCTCCAAACACCTTCACAAACCTATCAACCCCAACTCTTAAAGGTCCTAATTGGTTCTCATTTTAATTTTTTTAGGTGAGTGGAATGACACAGATAATCAGTCCCAAAAGTCACTTCCCCACCAAAGAGGCGAATGGGATTTGTGTCACCCTCCAGTCCAAAAGTGCTTTTCTATCCCACGGCCCAACTTAGAAGTCATTCCAAAACATGGTCATAAGTCATAACATATAGAGTGGAGATGAAGAAATGACATGGAGGCAGCTTACCAATTCATATGTGAAGATTGCTTGGGATGACATTCTTCTTTGGATTGCCTTAGAATTTAACATCGATATGAAAGTTTGAGATAATTGATAGAAGTTCATTTTCGGGAAATGGGGTTAAAAGGATCTCTCATGCTTCACACTTTAAAAAAAGAAAAAAGTAGGTAGTAAAATAGGCATAGGCCCATCAAAGGGGTTGTGTGATGCTCACATCTATGGAATAGCAAAAAGGCTATGACCACTGGCCATAAACTATGGCATGGATTATTTTTTAGAAAAAAGGGTGGGAGAAAGACCCATGGCCTTGTGACCCTACCACCTGCATATGGAAAAAAAATCCCAAAAGCTTGGGCAATCTTACCCTTAGTAATGGAATATCAGACCATAGGTTTCAAAAGATTCCGTACGATGGTTTATTGTCCAGTGATAATTGCCTTTTTCTTTTCCCTAGCATGCCTAATTGTAGCATTAAAGTGGTCTTTATAGTACTTTCAAGTTCTGGATGAAGATTTTTAGAAAAACACTCTGCATCTTGTTTGTGCTCATCAAAATGCACATTTTTGTAGTGCCTAGCAAGATCACCTTTAGCAAGACACAATTGTTTCTCATTGGCCAACTACAATGAATAGCCTAGGTGGTGAGAGTTAAATAGTCTCTTACTTTGTACAATCCATCCTTTCAGGTTCATGGGTGGGCATGGGGGGGAGGAATTACACAATGCATGTAAATCAACAAGCATGTATTGGACTGAAATTATGTATATTTATTACATAGTTATGAAAAATTATGCTTTTGTTTACACAAATATCATTTCACTTTTTTATATTCTATGTGTAATTATTGTGTCACATCATTTTTTTACCATGGATTTCACACAATCATAAACTACGCCACAACTTTTGAAGACTAAAATTTCAATTTTTTTCATAATTCCATTCTATAAAACTTTGCACTCATACAACTTATTCTCCTCAAGTGAAGGTCTCTAAAGGTCACAAACATTTATTTATATGTTAACCAAAATGAAACTAAATAATAAATTTTCTAAAATTTACACATCACATGGTTCCCCATATGATTCAACATGCACATTAAATCCAATCACCAAGTAGATTACCAAATTTAATTTTTAAGCAATTACATCAAGTTACATCACTCCCAAACTCATTTTAGATTTTGTCTTTAGAATCACATATCTAATTTTTTTTTCGATTTGTCATGATTAATGCGATCTAGATATGGTGAGTCATCAACATTTTTGAGCTCATAAGGTCCATTATTTATAAACACCTTCCTAATGACAAAAGGTGAAAACCATTTGGGCAACAATTTTCTGTAAACCTTATGATGATGTCGAATGTCAAACGTCATAACAAGGTCACCTTCTTTGAACTCCCTCTTTTTTACCTTCTTATCAAAAAAATTACTTTGTTCAACTTACATGATCTCAATGGATTGGTCGACTTTTAATTGCAAATTGTCCAATTCATTAAGTTACAACAATCAATGGCATTGGGATTCATCCAAGGGAAGCTTCATCATTTTGGCAGTGCTTAAGGTCATTACTTTTAATTCAATGGGTAAGAGAGCCTCCGTCCCATAAGTTAAATGAAAAGGTGAATACCCTGTGGCAATTTTGTATGTGGTGTTGTAAACCCACACAATGTGGTGGATCTTAAAATCCTAATCACAAATGTTTACATAAACCTTAGTCTATTTTGTCATCATGGAACATAATGTTTTATTGGTTGTTTCTATTAGGCCATTGGTGTTAAGCTTATACATAGTGGTAAACCTATGTTTCATTACAAGGCGTGCTAACAAGTTTTCCACAACCTCGTTCAAAAATTGGGACCATTATTAAAAATAATTTTGAGTGGTGTCCTAAATTGGATAAAGACTCATTCATACAGAAATCATGTTATTTTTTATTTCATTGAGGGATTTCAAGGCATGTACTTCTATAAACTTTGTGAAATAGTCTATGACAACCATAATGAATTGATGCCCTCTCCTAGTCACTAATAATGGCCCCATAAAATTAATTCCCCATTTTTCAAAAGGTCCCAAAGGTGGTATGGGGTGTAAAGGGCCACTCATAGTAGATAAAATGTTAAGCTTGACATACATCACAACTTCTGTAATAATCATGGGCATTTTCAAAAAGGGTGGGCTAGTAATAACTTGTTTTTAAAATCTTTTCTGTTGTGATTTGTCCTGCAAAATGGCCTCCATAAAACCCATCATGAAATTCGTACAAAAGATGTGAGGCTTCACCTTTTCTAATGGTTCATCGCAAAACACCATCCTTTCCCTTAGAAGTAAAGTTGGTCCCTTATTATTAAGTAATTTTGACTCTTGTGCACAATTTGTGTTTGCACCAGCTTTGTGGTTTTAATTGGAAACCATCCAAGTATTAAATAATTTTTTAATATTCCTTTGGTGCTTCTTTTGCATTGATGGTCATTGTTGTTGCATTTGGAAAGTCATCATCCTTTAAAACATCATTCACTCCTTCATATGCCCTTGTAAGGCCACCAACATTACCATGCTACCTTCATGGGCAATGGACAATGTTAAAGTCAAATTTTCCCATTAATAGCAACCATTTAGCAAATTAACCACTTGGGGGACTTGTTGACCAAGTAGGTGAAGGCATTGTGATCTGTCACAATTTTGGCCTTATAACCCAACAAGTAATGGCGAAACTTCTTTAAAAAGAAAATTACTATAGGACCTTCCAGCTCAGTCATAATATAAATTTTTTTTGTTGAAATTAATTACTTGTTAGTAAAATGAATGGGATGGTCATGCCAATTTTCATCCAATTAGGATAATGTGCTCCCCACTATTTTTCCAAATGCATCACAATATATTAAAAATGGTTTGTTCCAATTTGGAGTTCAAAGGATTGGTAGCTTGAAGAATTAATCTGAGTTATTCAAATGCATGTTTTGATGCTTCATCCTCCATTGGTGTAGGTGCATCTTTTCGCAAAAATTGTGTTAAAGGACGTGCTTTGGCCACAAACATGTGTATGAACCTTCAATAATAACCCACCATCCCCATAAAACCTCGAAGGGTTTTTTTGTGGTGGCAAAAGGAAGCTTTGAAATCTTATCAAACTTTTCGGGATCTATGGCTACCCCATCCTTTAACATAATGTGCTCAACCATCTTCCTTTTTGAAAAACCAATTGTGATTTTCTTTGGGTTCAAAGTCATTCCTTAACCATTCAAGTGTTGAAAGACTAACTCAAGTTTGGTAAGGTGAGAAGTTCTATCACTATAAACTCCAAAGTCGTCAATGAAAACTCATAGAAAAAAGGCCAAGAATGGATCAACGACCTTGTTCATCAAATGTTGAAATGTCCCGAGAGCATTGCACGAACCAAAAAACATTACTATGTAACAAAATCTTCTCCATGGTGTGGTGAATGTGGTTTTCAATTGATCTTTTGGAGTAATTTTCACTTGATTATAACCCCTATACCCATTTCCAAATGTGTACATCTCATGCCCTACTACATTTTTCCAATTTTTTTTCACAAAATGGCAAAGGTTATTGGTCTTTTTTAATTACATTGTTTAAAGCTTTGTAGTTGACACATACCTTTAACTTGCCATTTTTCTTTAAGGCCAATACCATAGGAAAAACCCATTTGGTTATCTCCATAGGTTTAAAGAACCCTACTTCCAACAGTTTATTAAGTTCTTCCTGCACCATTACAGTGTTTTTTGGATTCCACCTCCCTTGTTAAATCCTAACCAATTTGGCATTTGGTAACAACTCAATTTTGTGTTGTTTCATGGTGACTTCCCTAAGGTCCTTGTAACTGACAGTAAATAAATGGATATATTTACTCAGTAAATCTTCATATTGCTTTCTTTCCTCAAGGTGAAAGTCATTATCCCAATTAAATCTTGTTCATTCGTTCCATAATTTTTCTTTATGTCAACACATGTGGAGTTGAATGGTCATTATCCCTTCAAATTTTTTGATTTACTTGAGACAAAGCTCCAACCTTGGGGATTGTTTCCAAAGCATATAACCCCACTTCCTTTTCATTTGAATCATATGTGTAAATCCCTTTAGAATTAAAGCTATGGTTTGTTTTTTATTCATCATCATACTCACTCGTTCTTCCAAAACTCTCCACAAAGTTTACAAATGGAACTTTTTTGTCAATTGGGATGAACTCCAATGGTCATGTATCCTTCACCCCAATAGTTATTTGCATGTGACTTTGTTAACCAAGGCCTACCTTGTATCATTAAATGAGCCCCATTTTCCTTTAATACCACAAGAAATCCATAATGGTGGAAACCCTCATTACAGTGATTGCAACATTGTTAATTATTCCTTTTAGTTTAACAACTCGTTTGTTAGCCATTTTTTAGGGTTATTGAGGTCGATTTATCAATTCTCAACCCTAAGTATTTCATTGCAAAGATTATCATGACATTGATCCTACCCTTCCATCCACCAACACTTTGCGTAACATTAATCCATTACATTACACATCAATGATTGGATCACCTTCAAACTTAGTTATTATGGCATTCAAAGGTGTGGGTACGTTTGGGATTTTAGGTACTGATAACCCTTTCTTCAATTCCTTTTGAATTGATGGCACCATTGCCACCAATTGTCCAGTGGTGATGTCTTCATTCTATGATCCCACATCTTTCACCATCGAATAAAAACCAAAATTTCTGAAAATTAAAAAGTCTTGGTATCCAAAACTTCCCCTTTGATTATTTTTCTTTTCTTTAAGTGCTTTTATTATCTCCTTAAACCTTTTAACATTTATGTTAGGATATTAATACAAAAGTGGGGTTTAGTTCATTCATCTAAATCACTATGGAACCTTAAAAAGGAAATAAGTTCATTGCACTCTAATGATTTCACCTTGGTTAAAGTTATTTCACTATAATATTACTATGTAAACATTGTGTTTCATTACTAGTTAACATAATTCACTATTATAATTTATTGTGGTAAATAAGTTTATTTTTATGTTGTTTTAGATACCCTATGTTATTTTATGATATATTTTATATTATTTTAAGTTACTTTAGTTATTTTAACTTATACCCTAAATTATCATAATCTATTATAAATTATTATACCCTAAATTCTTGTATGTTATTTTATTTAAAAATATCATAGTTAGTTTTTTTTACTTTAAGTTATACCTTAAATTATTTATTTTAATTTAATATATGATATTTCAAGTTATATTTTAGGTTATTCAAGGTCATTCTATTTTATGTCGTTATAAATTATTTTATCCTAAATATATTAATTTAAAATAATTTAAAATAAACCATTAATAGCCACCAATAAAATAACCACAAATAGTTTATGGTAATATAAGCTATAATAACATAAAGTGAAATAATCTTCAACAACAAAAAATAACCAATAATAGCTTCATATGGCCAAAAATAATTTAAAATGAAATAACTTAAAATAACCAAAAGTAACTTATAATAACCATAAATAACCTAAAATGAAATAGCCTACAATAACATAAAATAACAAAAGAAAAATTGCAATAATTGAAAATAACCTAAGGTGAAATAGCCTAAAATAGTTTAAAATAACATAAAATAACCAAAAGTAACTTAAAATAACAAAAAATAACTTAAGATGAAATAATTAAAAATAACTAAGAATAACCATAAATAGTCGTAAATAATGTAGGGTGAAATAACTTAAAACAATGAAAAAAAACTTTAGAATAGTTGAAAATAGCTTAACATGGGTATTATTATTATATTAGCAAAAATCTTATCCATTTATTAAACATTTTCTTTTTCAAAAAAATGGTCATTGAAATGTTATTGAATAGTGATATTCAAAAAAACATTTGTTCAAATGATTTTACACTTTTAAAAGGGAATAAATGTAATTATGTACATTATTGAAAAAAAATTAATTAAATTTTAATCATTTCATTTGGACAAAATCTAAATAAAATATGAATTTTCAAAGTTTATGTTTTTGTAATGTTTAAAATGAAGCATTTAATAAACAAAATGCATACTACATTACCATAACAAATGTGGTGGCTTGATGGTAGGGGTGTTTGCCTCCATCTTAGAGGTCAAAAAATCAAACCTCACAAATGGTGTGTTTGTAGTTAACAATGGTAAATTAAATGAATATATTTTTACGTAGTTCCTTAAAGTAAATGCCTATTTAAATTGATTACATGACCTATGTACATAGGTTAGGTTTTAAACCTAACATAGGTAGTGAATGGCACATGTCAATAATTCATAGGTTAAAAAAATTATGAAATTATTAATAATATTAAATATTACATTACATATTAGATAATTTAAATTTAATTGATTTCCATGTTACTTAATTAATTAACTAGCAAGTGAAATGGCTTGGTAAATTTGTATTTCACTTGAAAGTAACTTTGTTTCACTAGAAACTAGTGGATCAATTCACTATTCATAGTAATTGGTCCCCGTTCATTAGAGGGCTGACTAATTTCATTATGATAAAAATGTCCAAATTCATTCAAAATTTAGTAAATCCAAAGTGAATTAGGACAATTTTGGTGGAATGGGATGAATAATGTTCTCCACCGATCGTTTAATTTGTGCCTTGACATCCACCACATCTTCTACAGAAAATTTTCAAATAAAAAAACTCACATTTTTTTTAGTACGCAAAGTAAGCAAGTTTGGACATTCTCTTAAATAATGTCCCATTTCACAACACTTATAACATTGAACTATTGATAGGTCCTTCTCCAAGTTTTTGCTTTTGTTAACCCTTGGTTATAGTAAATGGAGGTTCAATTGATTCATTTGATTTATCATTTGCTCCATGGCTAACTCCATGTGAGAGTTTACTTCTAAATGTTTTCACGGTTTTAGTTCAATCAAAAATTGAATTACATTTGCTATGGATTGCATAGTTGGTCGTGGAACTTCCTCCATGTTTTCTTCTTTCTTTTCAACCACCTCCGCCACTTCATCAAACATTTCCACTTGTTCATTTCTCATTTGTTGTTGGAACTCCAATAACAAACTAATGGTGAAATGTTCTAACACCAATGCATTGATTCCAGCAAAAATCAGATTAATTTTTTCATGGCCTTGTGCCCTAAAACACCTCTAGAGTTTATTGTACAATGTCATTGTTCTTTACTTATATTTTTTCATTAACTTTAAAGCCCCATGTTTTAGTTGATTCAGTTTAAATATTAAGTTTTGATAAACATTCTTCATAGAAAATTCTTTCACAAGGGCCTAAATTATGTCATTCCATGATCCCTTTATTATTATTTTTTATCGTTTAAACCGATGTAATGTTGTACCCTCTAAGAATTCAAGAAAGAAATTAAACCATTTTATAGTTGTTTTAAGCCCAATATCAATAGAAGTTTTTTTATATTCCCTTAAAAATATTTCAGGGTCTTCATCCTTGCTTCCCTTAAAAATTAAAGCAACCATGTTGATTATTATTATTTTCTTCTAAAAAATAAAACACACACCAAGTTAATTAGTTCCCTTCAATTAACTATCACTTAACTTTCACAATCTTTCTTCATGATAAAATTTTCGTTATTTTTTTAGTGTAATTATCTAAAAGGACCAAACATCTTCATCCTATTTAAATTCCTAAATTGAGAGACAACATTTACAAGATCACAACCATCATGAGTATCAATGATGCCTCCACTACACATGACATGCAAGTTATTGGTTCTAACATAGTCTGGAATCGCATCTTTCTTGATAAGCTAGATGAGTAAATGTTGTTCTGGTGCGATCACCTTTTAGTGTTGCCTTGCAAGTTCAAGGTTAGGTTGGGGTTTAAGTTTTTCCCATTGTTTACGTAGTTGTGACACTAACACTTTTGGTTCACCTATAGTTTTAGGCTATTTGACAAGTCTCTCAACAAGTTTTCCAACATGTGAACTTGGCCCAACAATTCCTAATGTCAATGATGGGAACAACCTATCTTTTGGAAACTTTGTGATAGGGGAATTAAAAGCTTTTCCTAACATTGACATTAATGTTTTATTTAAAACATTAGTCCTAGAAATAAAACATATATTTATTTCCATTCTTTTCAAGACTTATAACATTTTTTACATTAGAAACAAAAAAGTTTCAAGGTTTCAACAAGGTCCAACAAGTATGAACTTATTTATGAATACATGTTATTTTTTGTAGACCTTCTATTTATGTTATTTCATATGGCTTGACACATGCCATTTTCTTTTCCTTTTTTACCTGTATTTTTTTTTGCAAAATTTTTCAGATTCCCATAAATCTAATTCCAGTTCATGCTTAGGATTACATGTTAAATCCAAAAACAAACTTGGGGTCAAACATAATGACTCATGTTTATGATCTTCATGATGTTATTTTATGAATTCAATTGTGCATCAAAATCAACTTGGCTTGCCTTTCGTAATTTACATTGTTATAAGTTGAACCTCTTTGACCCAAGTTCTCACTTTTGTCCATGATTCAAGGATAACAAATCATCTTGCATCTCACGTTCTAAAACAAAACAAATAATTTGTTCTTTTTTACCAAACTTTTATTAACAAAATTAAGTTTCACAACATAAATAACATAGACTTGGGTCTTGGTTACAAAACCAAAAGATGTAAACCAACAAGTGGGTATAGGACTAAAACTATGTATGTTTATTACATAACTATGAAAATTTATATTCTTATTTACACAATATCATTTCACCTTTCTATATTCTATGTGGAATTATTATGTCACACCATTCTTTTACCATGGATTTCACTTAATCATAAACTATGCTAAAACTTTTGAAGACAAAAATCTTAATTCCCTTCACAATTATATTCCATAAAACTTTACATTCATATAACAAGTTATTCTCCTTAAATAAAAGTGTTTCCAAAGGTCACAAACACTCACTTATATATTATTCAAAAGGAATAAGAAATTTCCTAAAGTTTACACATCACATGGCTCCCCATATGATTCAACATGCACATCAATGTGGAAAGACTTTTTACATGAATTATCATGTGTAAGTTAATGCACATTAATGTGACAAAGATTTTCCATATGAATTATCATGTGTGAATCAAAGCACATTAATTGAAACTATGATCAAACCATAATTAAATTATGAAATCAAATCATTAAATAAATTACCAATCTTAACCCTTAGGTAATTACATAAGTAATAATCTAATTACATCAAATTACATGCACATTGCATGTGTTAAATACTAATAGAGGGTTGTAGTGGCATTAACATGTTTTTAGAACCTAAATAAAAATTTATTATTTTAAAGATTTGGATTTGGAACTAAATTCCTAGTTCCATTTATTTGTGGAATTGAAACCAAGATGGTTTTAATTTTTTTTTTTGGATTGGAATTTACAAAAACTTTTAAGCTTTTAGTGTTATTACATTTATGTATTACATATCCTAAAGAAAACATATAGTAATTGTTATGGTGTAAGGAAAATAATAGGAATTTCAATAATTGAAACAATTTAGGACATTTAAACAAATGTTCTCATTGTGGACTTCAATAATCAAGCAAATTACTTTGTCCCAATATAGTTGGCCTATAAGGTGTCGACCATCTACCAAGTGGATCTTTAGTCTATGATTGTAGTTCATCATTAATCTTCATAATCAAGGTGCTTAGAAACTTTTGTACACCATGAAGTTATCATAAATTCTTCAACAAGAATTAAGATTTTTTTCCAGGATTACTTCTCTAATGTTTGATGCATCCTTTGTTGTTGTAAGGTTTCTAGAGGCATTATTGTTGAACATCTTAATGTTAATGGCAATGTGCATAAGTGTTTTTGTAGTCAATAGATCAAGGGTTTATTTATTGGTGCTTTAATAATGGCAAGGTGTAATTTAAGTGTTTCCCAAGGATAGAGGTTGTTGGCACCTCATTTAATGTAGCTTGATTTGTTTAGGCCAAGGTACTTAATAACTACTATTCAATGGTTTAATATTGTTAGCATTTTCTATAGATATGTTAACCAATGTGTTACTTCCTTGCAAGTGTGATGCAATTGGAATTTTTCATTATGTTTAAAGTTATTTACTTCGATGCTTTATCATGTTGATCGCATTCCAATCACTCAAACCTTGGAAGGTTTGAAGGTTGAAAACTTGGAATACATGTTGTAGATATTATCAAGAATTAAAGGAGCTTCTTCAAAGTTTCAATGACATGAGAACAAGCAAGGCATGGATACATACAATTGTATGTGTTCTTGTATTGACATTTGCATTTCAAATGTAAATGTTTGGTAGTTTTCTAGTTGTCATGCACAACATTGGATCCATTGCACAACATTTTAGTGGCCTTCTAGATCTATAAACATCCATTATGTGTGAGGAGGAACCAGATGCACAAAGGCATCATTTATGATGTATTATGGGTGAGTGTGTTTGTTGTGGTGTGAAATCATTTCAGTTGTGCTCATGGGAACTTTCTTCAAATGATTTCATAAGGTGGTGAAGCATAGGTTATGAGATTGTGGGTCAAATAAAAGAGGGGGGGAAAAAAACATCAAAGATTAAATACCATGAGACACCACCTAGGGAATTCATAGCTTACTTGAAACCATGATTAGAAAGGTTTGTGTTGCACAACTTTTTAGCCATGTGGCAAGATGTATAATTGAAAGAACTATGGAGACCTTGCCTAAAGGGTGCATTATTTCATGTGTTGACTCAAATCTAAGAACTGTCCAATGAAGGTGCATAATGAAATTCAAAACATGCATTGGCACAATTTTCAAATAACCATTATGGTTTAGATTTGTTACATGAAGTTAACTATAGGTCACATTTCAAAAAAATGGGTTTGGAATGTTGAGAGAGGTCCATTACTATGTGTCAAATCACATAATGCATGATGTTTTAATTATTTGTACAACATGCCTTCATGTTATATTAGTGCCATTTGAAATAGTAAGGTTGTTTCCCAAAAGTGCATTATGTTTGGAATGATGGGTGCACTAGCCAATTTAAGTTAGCAAAAGCTTGATACTTTGTTTTCGATATTGTTCTTCGACAGTGCTTACAAGGTTACCAACATGTTGTGAGATGATTTGGAATTTTTTTGCAACTAGCCATGGTAAAGGGAAAGTTGATGGAACTAGAGTTCTATTGAAAAGGAAAGCAAGAAAGGAGCAAATCAAACCTCAAGGGAAAAACTATAAAACGTAAAAGAAATAATTTGTAAGTTTTTGATGATTGAAAGGAACAAATACCATGTTGTTCATCCAAATGTATGGAGACATGTTAACAAGTTCTTTTGGAATGTGGAGGTTGGTTAGGCGGACAAATATAAATGATATGATTGTGAAACTATTCGTGGTAGTTGCAGCATGCACTAGATACACTTAACATTTTTCACAAGGAGCCAACCTTTATTCAATTTCAAAACATTTCATGTTTTTGTGTTGTTTGTATTGATAGGATTATTGCTGAAAGTTGTGAGAATGAACTCCATGTTCATCCACAGTCATTGAAAAGGTTGAAATCTTTTAATAATGATGTTTGACCTAGATGAAGAGATAGAATGAGGTATTGATGGTGAGTGGATAATTGATGTATTATGTGTCAAAGATAATAGAATGTTGTTATCATTGCTGTTAGTGATAATGACGGATAATTTTGGTTATTATTAATGGATAAAATTGTATACAAGTTGTAGGAGTCCTTCACAAATTTGTGGGGTAATTCATGAATATGTTGAAAGGGATTATCTGTTGAAAGAAAATGGTATGGGGTGAAAGCATATTATGAGGGGGGCCAACTTGGGTAATTTCATAACATGTGCATAAAATATATGCTTGAAAAATTTGTTGCATTTAATTTTGGGTTTCATTTTTGCAGTGAAAGCACACTATAGTGGATAAAGTTTTACAGATTAAAGTTCCTTTTCAAAGTCATTTTTTAGTGTAATTGAAAATTGACTTAAATTAAATGAATATTTAGATTATATTGAAAGTAACATTTTCTTCCATTTCCAATTTCAAGTCATGATGTTACAAGACATATAAAAAATATCATAAAAGAAAAAAATTAGAAGCAAATATTTTAAAATGCTTAACGAGGCTTTTAAAATAATTATAGTTTTTCAGATTTTGAAAAGTTCATAACATAATAAATTAAAATCATAGTCCATTCATTTAATGGATCTTTAGTTTCTTAAACATAATTCATCTAATATCCCAAAGTTTCAAACACATTAGATTAACACATTATAAAATAAAAGTCCATATCCATGAGTTTTGTAAGGTGTGACAAAGTTTGTTGCCAAGATTCAAATGTCTATTACTCATTTTGATTTTGACGTGTTTTTTTCCATTTTTAAAACGTCAACTCTATTAAAATTACATATGTGAGTCCCTTTCTTGATATTTCAATGAAAATATTAACATTTTATATTCAAGTTTTAAAGAGATGCAAGAAAAACTATAAGTGTGACACCTAAAAAGGGATTGCATAGTGTGTTTTCGCCCTTTGGTGTTTAGGCTTGATATTTTGATTTTCACAAAGTTAATGTTAATTAATGTTATTTGAAAAATAAATAAATTTAAAAGATTAAATTCAAGGAATAATGAATATATTTATGGTATTTGTAATATAATAAAACCTATTTCCTTTTTTGGATAACACTAGGTTTTGGTTTGATATCAATCAAAAAATGTTTTAAATGAAAATTTTTAAAATGTCCCATCTCACATATCTTGTCATTTTCCATTTGAAAGTGATTGTTTGTCAAAATGTTAATTTATCACATACTTATGGTCATCACCCTGAAAAGCACTCATTTGTGATATGATAATTCTTAGACTCTTCACATTGATCACAAACTTATTTGGGTAAAACCAAGCAAATAGGAGCCAATTTTTTCGTAACCAATCTTTTGTTTTAATGTTCATAAGTTTCATAAACTAAATTAATGTTGTATTTATATGAAGACATTTTTAATATATTAATATAGTATCTAGATAAGTTTGAAAGTAATTCAATAACTATAGTATACCTTTCAACACATTTTAAAGTTCGTAACTAGTGTTTTTTAGCATAGTGAAATAGTGTAAAAACATTGTTTAAGCACTATTGTTTAGCATTATTTCAAGACTTTTCATCCAATCCTGTGTTGCCACATCATCTTTTCAGGACTAGTCGTGATGACTTAAGAGGTTGTTGTTGGCTCCTCTTTGCCCGTTTTTACATATGCCAATTGTATGGAATCACAATGTTTAATAAATGTTATAAATTTGATAAAGATTTAAAATTATTTCAATCACTTCCTAAATTATTTGCAAATTTTAGTATGTTATGACATATATTTTCGGCACAAATATATTGTAACATCACATCATATAAAATAAATAGTGTAGTTTCTTTAGCATTTGATTTCTTTGGGTTTTGACTTATCATAATATGCAAAAACATTCTAGAAATCTTTCATAATAATGACATGGTTGAAGTTCAAACATGGGACCCCTGAATAAAATACAATGTGACAATAATCTTGGCCCCCTTTAATGTAGCTTCTCATAATGTGAGAACCTACAAATGTGTAGTCATACTTACATTGTTCGAGATGACAAACCCTTGACCTATATATATTCACATTTGATAGTTGCATGCATGTTTGTCATGCCACCCATAATGCATTTTGTTAAAGGCAACTTTGCATCATATGAACTTAGGTTAGAAGTGTTAGATTACATTATTGATGCAATTGAGGTAGTGACACTTTAGATCAATCATCATTTCTTCTTGTGTTAGTAAAATTTTGTACATTATGGACTTACACCATTTGGGAATAAGTACAATTGGGTGGTACCATTAGGAATACCACAACCTAATTTCCTTAAAAAGGTTGAATTCAGGATCCATTTCTGATTTCATACTATGACATTTTGCAAATTTATTTATATTTCTACATAATGCAGTTCATGAATATTCTAATGGTGCAAAATAATCATCATTTGGAAAAGTTTTTATGTTCCTACATAATTCCTAAACCAAATATTTCAAGAATGTCACATTTTGGCCAAGAAATTAGGGTTAGCCAGTAGGAACCCTTAAAGAACTCTTTTAACTTTAGATTTTTTTTTTGAAGATGCCTGAGACTTTTGCCAAGGGAAGGGGAACATTAAAACAGTGAAATTTTGGTGGGAAATTGACCATCAGAAAAAGTACCCCTATAAGGGCCATTTGAATTGACAAAATTCTGTTCCCCCCTGCCAGAGACCAATGGCAGATTGTCTCTATCAACTTCTAAGGTATTGGGTCTAGGGTTCCATGCAATTCTCCTCCTTCCTACCAGAGACCATTGGCAGAATGTTGTCTCAACTTTCACAGTCTTGAATTTAGGGTTTCCATGGAATTCTCTTCCCCGTCCAGAGACCTAATGGCATGATGTTTCTCTCATCTTTCAAGCTACTGGGTTTAGGGTTTACAGTTCCCATGAACTTCTCTTTCCCTCCTGCCAGAGATCAGTGGCAGAATGTTGCTCTCTGGCGCGTTCAAGGAGATAACGATTGGATGCAACAGTTGACTACAAAACAAGTCCACAGGTAGCGGCATTTGTCAATAATTAAGTCACAGACATAATTTCGAAGTGTGGAGCAAGGTGGTATTACCATGTTGTCAAGTGATTTCTACACTAGTCACATGCACTCTATTGAGAACTAAAAGGTTGGATGATCTATTGATGCAGGAGGGTTTTGCATTTTCACACTGCACCACATATAAAGCACAATTTTATCTACGACCAGAACTTCATGAAGATCACTCTTGGAGGAAAATCAAGTTCAAACTTTCCATGGCACAGGATGTTTTTCTTATATTTCTTGTTGTTCAAACTGTATGTTGGAGCCACTTTTACCTTTTTTTTTGTTTTCTTATTGGGATGGCAAGGGATACTGATACCCACTCAAAATGCAACAGTGATTGCCACATTGGATCAACTAGACATAGTAGGCTTTTTCATTTAGGCTTTTATGCATTATGCCAGAGCCCTTGTGGTTATTTCTTGCAGGAATTCTTTGTGATATACCCATAGGTGCATGTTAGATTTTACCCAGCTGTTTTGGAGTTAGTTGGTTAATAGCCATGTAATGTATGGGAACCAAAGGACTTCAGAGTCTTTGGGCAAGATTGGTAACCCAAGTTAGCCCATTGTGCCATGTGATTCTTCTTCTGTTACACTTATTTTGGCTTTGGGTTTGGTTTTATAATTGTTCAGGTTTTAAGAATTACATGTCCAATTTCTCTTCTGATTGCAGAATTAGTTGACAATTTCTGCAAGGAGATGAGAGTCCATGATCCAATAATTTTTGTGTGCACTAGGCTATTTCACTCTTAGGGGGGGGATCACATGTACCTACTTTATAATGGGCATCTGAAATATCCATTCAATGATAGCTGGAATGAACTTATCAAAAAGCATCCTATTCCATTCTATTACTGTGCTCGTATTTACTCAAACCCTTTGGCCTACTTTCCATGATTATTTTTGTGCCAAAGCTCTCAGCAGATAACACTCAAGGTGCAATGCTTATGGCCTCTTGGATATGCATAACCACTACAATGCATGGAGGGAAGGCCAAATGTCATTGATTGTATTTTAAAGAGATTTGCACACAGACAATGTAATTAGTCACTGTCAGTTTGCACAAGGTTACCAGTAAAGGAGCGGGCATTTTCAAGTCAGATAGGTGATTCTTGCACAGTGTAACTGGTGCCTCTTATTAATGTAGCTCCTTCCTTCTAGCTGTGTCATTGCTTCCATCGGCAACTGTAGCCTTGTATATTCTGGTTAAAGATTGCCAAGAAATCATCCAGTCTTGTTCCAGAAAATCTGACTTGAGCAATCAGGGTTGGTGACGACCTACTATCAAATGTGGGCTTTATATCCATTTGTATCCTTTGGCACAGACTGGTAAAATCAAAATGTAAATTTGTAGGAGTCGCAAGATGTAATAATCACATTGGAGCACATCGCATGGATAATTAGGTTGTATCATGAAGTCATGGAGCTGGGGGCCATGACTTTTCTGCCTGGCACCCTCTACTTTCATGGGACATGGACCACACTCAAACAAATGCCTTGATTTATTGGGGTTTTTATTGCCCACTGCCAACCCTCAAACCATAGATAGTATGACTAAGTCTTTCCGTTGCTTCTTTTCATGCAACAGAAAATCAACATGTAAATTTTTGTCTAGTTGTTTATCATGTTCTCACATCACCAACACATTCTGCCTGGGATAACAGATTGTTTAACCAGAATATCGTGTACACAAATGGGAGAGAGGACTGACCTTCATGGCACATGTTGCATAGGTTTATTTCTGAACTCTTTTTGATACTGGGCATGGTTGGTATGGTCATTCATTGCCTGTCAATGTCAGATTGAGCCATCAACGTGTAAAAATGCCCTAACCTTGTTAAAATCCTTGAGTGCATTAAAAATCTCTACTGTGATTAGGTACTTACTTTCTGACTATATGATTAAGTTACACTTTATGTTCATCACAAGTTTCATTGTCAAATAGGAAATGAAGTTCAACTACTCATTTCAGTGTTTGGTTTTAGGGTCTGGTTTTCAGGGTTCAATCATTCATTTGAAATGGATTAGGTTGTAGTCTGATTTCAATAATTTTATAGTTTTCTAATATTCTCCCTATTTGATCATTGCCTACTTTAGCATAAGTTGTACAGAAGCTAATCCGTACATGGTGAAGCATTTGGTTTTTAATTTGAAAGTGTGATCTTGTTTCTTAGACTGAACTAGTGATTTACATATGGTGCACACTGAAAATGGATCACGGGATGGTGAAGCCACTCGTACATGTTTGGGATAAGAAGCTGCAAGAAAATTGGCCCAAAATGAGAGGCAAAGGAGGTGTAGACAACGACAAAGAGAGGTTGTGCACAATGCTCTTGCTATTGTTGTTGAATCTGTCCAAGAAAACAATAATCTTAACCTAGAGAGGTTAGATACAAGATGTGCAATTTTTTTTGCAATGGAATGGTTCCATCAAACTTCACATAGAGGTTTGGAATACCAATGAATTCTACTTCCAAAGATTTTATAGAACCTAATCTAGCAGGGCGTATTATTAGATTTCTTTGAGTTGGAAAATATAATGCACGAAGCATGTTCAACAATTTATCAAAAGGATGGCAACATATAAAGGTTGTCATTCAAAAGATGACCAACATGCTCAGAATGTTGTCATTCCAATGGTGGCAGTTGATTCCATTCAAAACATATAACAAACTAGTTTATTGACAAGGATTCATCGCAGAAATTTCACATGGGGGATGGAAAGGAGATTATGTCCTAAGTTTGTGAGCCATACTGACACAACCATGTGCGGTAGTTTCAATTTTTAAAAATTACATGAGGGGTATTCAAGTGTGGTAAGGTTATTAGGGGTTTTTGGCAACTTCAAGCTAGAATAAGGAATGATGAATGTGCATGGTTGCACAGAGGGTGTTTCCTTTTTCGAAATACAATATTAGTGAATAAGATGTTAAGTTAGTTCTTTTCTTTAGTAAAAAGTTTGGTAACCATAGTTTTAAAACCTTAGTTGCATAATTAGAAATGAAAAATCTCTAGGGGGTTGGGGGTAGAAGCAAACATCAAAATTCATGGTGTTTAGCAAAACATTGGTCTTGTTTTAGCATTTAGTGAGTAGCAAAGATGTTTGAGATTCATGAAGCTGTTGAAAGGTGTCAATGAAAGGCCCAATAGAGATAAAACAATATTCAAGCCTATAAGCATAAAATTAATTCGAAAAAACATAACAATTAAATAAATATTGTGATAATGTGACAAAAGGTTGATAATGAATGAAACATTTGTTCAGATTATGGACAAGTTCAATGAGGAGCTATAATGACATGTTGAATTCTAGGCTATGCCATATTAATGGTTCATAACTGCAAGAAATCTAAGAGGCATCGAATGGTGCGAATTAAGTAGTCCGCCTAGCTGTTAAGAGGCAGTCGACGAATTGAATCGCGTAACCAACAATAGTGTCCAATGCTGGGAACTAAAGACCATGCGAAGATAGAAATGTCTTTAGTTTTGTAACAACTTTCACATATGATTTCAGGTTCATCATTAAAAGCGGGGTTGACTTACAACAAGATCACCAGGGTACGTGAGTTTAGAGAAATATGATAATACCAAGCTTGAGGGGGTTCAACTTCAAGACGAGCGCACACCTCTCAAGGTTTGGGATATTCATCACGAAGATGCTACGTTAGTGTCAAATTTAAAGATGATTCCGAAGGTGGCTCTTCATTCACTTGAGCGGTTTGAGGCCCATAAAACGTGACCATGCGTGACGCCATAATTTCAAGGAAAGGAAAAAAATCAGATCTTTAATCAAAATCAAATCAACAATGAATGTGTGGAAGACTTGTTACATCGAGATGCGTAGTCGTAATGTATAACTCAAAGAAAAAGGAATGAAATGCGTAAGTAACGGCTTAGAACCATGGTAAAATAAGACTTTAAGGTCAAAGGAAAAAAAATTGAAAGTTTAAGTAAAATTTGTTGGGGGGAAGTGGGAAGAAGTGAAAAGGTGTTTCTCTTTCACCTTCCATTGGCCACCAAGCAATGGAACCTTTCAAGGGCCGTTAACCAATGGAACCTTTCAAGGGCCGTTAACCAATGGAACCTTTCAAGGGCCGTTAACCAATGGAACCTTCCAAGGGCCACCAAGCAATGGAACCTTCCATTAGCCACCGAATTGGGATCTTTCTTCACATCCTTCCTTCTCCTTTTCTTTAAGAGGGCGAATTCGAATCATTGGTGGTTCTTTCCTTTTCCCCGGACATAATTTTCAATTCAAATCTTGATAATACTTGTTCCCACAACCTTGTTGAGGAAGAAAAGAATGATTAGTCTTGGTAAATGGTAGGAAGAAAGAAAGTAAAATGGACATTTGTAATAATTTTGAAAGAATTGAAGTGAGTGGGGATAGTGTTGGGAAGTTGAAATCTTAGAGAAATTTCACAAACCCTCTCAGGTTTGGTGGCATAAGTTCTTATTCGTTTAGTTATAGAGCTTAGGATTTGGTAGCCATGTGAACCTTGTAGTTAGCTTTCTAATGAGTTAA
>Ga0116229_10001425_pt1 | contig 37465 bp, 20 predicted proteins | sample S1TSphgellanicum_3_FD_87313 | JGI IMG/M metagenome (GOLD analysis project Ga0116229, IMG submission 87313) | Host-associated microbial communities from peat moss isolated from Minnesota, USA - S1T2_Fc - Sphagnum magellanicum MG | ecosystem: Host-associated > Plants > Peat moss > Unclassified...
ATACAAGCCAAAATAAAGACCTCCCAACAGAAAGCCCATCCATTTTTTTTACTTTAAAAAATGCCACATGAAAAAAAACTAGAAGATGACGACAAACCGAAAGCTCATCATTGTTTTCTGCAATTAGTTCACAAAAACACCAGAAAACAATGATGAGTTGGGGGGCTCATCGTTGTCTTTTGCAGCTAGTCAGCAAAAACACGAAAAGACAACAACAAATTAGGGGCTCATTGTTGTCTTTTATGGGCATTGAAAAAAAATGAAAAGATGACAAGGAGCCCTCGACTCATTATTGTCTTCTACAACTATTTTTTTTAAAAAAAACAACAACAATGAACCCCTAGTCGTTGTCATTGTCTGCACATTATGGAAAAAATAGAAGAAGAAGACGACGAGCCGTCGTTGAGCCTTCGGGTTGTTTGTTTTCTGCAACTAGTTGACAAAAGCACTAGAAGATGACAACAAACCCTTGGCTCGCCGTTGTCATTTGCATCTTATGGAGAAAGCACAGGAAGATGACAAGGAGCCCTTTGTTTGTCATTGGGGGCTCGTCGTCATCTTTTGCAACCAATCAACAAAGACACGAGAAGACATCAACAAGCTAAGGGCTTGTTGTTGTTTTCTATGACTATTAAAAAAATGAAGCGACAAGGAGCCCTTAGCTTGTCGTTGTCATCTACACCTTATGGAAAAAACATAAGAAGATGACAACGAGGTGGGGGCTCGTCATTGTTTTCTAGAGCTACCAAAAAAAAAAAGGAAAAAATGATGATGAGCCCGACTCATTATCATCTTATGTTGTAGCACATGAAAAAAACAAACTAAAAGACAACGACAAGCTTGGTGGCTCATCGTTGTCTTCTACAAATGCAATGAAAAAATAAATTAGTAAAGAAAACAAAAAATGATGATGAGCTTTAACTTTTTGTCATCTTTCACACCACATTAAAATAGATTTTAAAAAAAACCTAGAAGAAAAATGTACCTGCATTCCAACACGATTGCCCTAACAACATTTGTTGTAGTAATGGAATGCGCTACAACAATGTCGCTCCAACAACATTCACTCCAGCAATAGTCATTCCAATAATGATCATTGCAACAAACTTTAATTATCTAAGCATAAATGATGTCGAAGCAGAATCCAAGTGCTAACGAATTGTGAAAACATGCAAAGCAAATAAGAACGTTAACCTAAACCCAAATTAAAAATCTAAAGAAACCTTAAGTGTAGACAAAAAAAATAGAAGACATACCTTGTTTTTGTGTCTTCTTGACGATGTTGCACCTTGCATTGCTTAGTTTTTCAAGTTGCAGCAACTCTTTGTTCTTCTTTGAACATTAGCAGCAGTGACAGACAATGGCCATGTTCTTTCAATTTGCAGTAGCAGTGCCAAGGATGACAAAAAAAAAAGGATTTTGAGAGAAAAAAACCCTGAACATAGGTAGACGAATAGGGTAGGTGGGAATAATTTTTGAACAAGGTAGTTGGGTGAGTAGGATAGGTCCACAGGTGGAATTTTTTTTTTGAACCTAGGCAAAAAAAAATGTGGCTCAACCTTTGTGATTGGACTAGGTTCAATAACTAAATGAGCATTAGTTCATCCGAAATGGAATGGGTGTAGTCATGGAAGTTGGGTCACTTAAGCCTAAGGAACAAAATTAATGATCCTTAGAAAAGTGATAATTGCCCAACATTGGTGGTTTCACAACAATCAAGCCGATCTTAAATTATGAGGTGAAATTTTTTGTGAAACTAATGGGTTCTTGATTTGGTGCGATCGAGTCATGTTGTCAAAGCACAACCCATTATTTTTTCTCTTTTGTACTCAAGCAGAGTTCTTATTTGTAATATGCATAGATACAATAGACTATATGTTTATCATTCAACATATAAAAATTGGAGGTCATATTGATGTTTTAAATAAAATGCGAAAATGATTGTGTGAAGTAATGTGCAACCTTAGTACCTAGTTTATTAAAAAACAATCCAAATCTCATGCATGCTTCTTAGAGCTCCAACTCAACCTTCACAAAAATGGATTTTGATGAAATTGACTAAAATACAACTTGCCAAATAAGGGTCAATGTAGTGAAACATTTAACTAATCTAATGTTCACTTTGAAATTGCAAAAATGCAAACCCAAGGCACATCTAACCACAACCAAGGGCAAAAGAGCCACAAAAGCCTATGGCAATATCCACACGAATGCTTTTTATTTTGGCAAAATTTAGAAAATTTTCAAGCAAAAATGGGGTGATTTGACTACTTAGGTTTATTTTAGACCATTAGACTAGGCCAAAATTGTTGGCAATCAATGACTTTTGATATGATAGGAGTCACTTTGGTGATGAAAGTTAAATATCTATTAGCCACCTTTGTGAAATAATTTAACCATTGGATGCCACAATTTGATTGTGTTTTGACGCTAATCAATTCACAACAATCCTCATTGGCAACAATGTTCATCACATTTGTGTTTTGTAGCATTCTAAACCCAATTGTTTGCCATTACTACCCTATTGTGAATTTATGTTGCCACCAAGTTCTCTTTCAAATTTGTTGTCATTGTCAGTCTTTCAAAGAGCTTGCTTGAGTTGCAAGTTGCAAGCATTTAACTTGAAAAGCACCAATGGATAGTCACCAGTGAAAAGAAGCTCCAAGCCTCCAACATATGGTTGTTGTTGCCATCAAGCTTATTACTTTCAAACTTTTTCCAAATCCCGTTGTTATTTTCAAGATTGTTGCAAATCGCAATGACACTATTGTTGCTTTCAAGCTTGCTGCATAACACAAATTTTGGTGTCATTGTTACAACCTTCAAGCTTGTTGCAAATCCCATTTCTACAACTTTCGGTGCTACCTTTAAGCTTGTTACAATTGATCTACAGTTCAATAACCTTGAGGTATGATCAATCTCTTGACATTGTCATTGTGTATAAAACTTATGATCATGAATTTGAAGCATTGTGCATTATTGCATTTTGGTGTAGCAATTTTAGGGATTTCGTGTACATGAATTTTGTGTTTTGCTACAATACTTTGGTGTTGCATTTTGCTTATGGTGTTCACTATAAATATTTTGGTGTTGCACTTTACTATTGTTTTATAATTTTGGTTTTTATTATAAGTATTTTGATGAACTCTACTTTGTGCTTTTGAGTTTCTTGCAATTGCATCTAGGTTTAACTTGTTGCTTACAACTGCTATAACATATTTTTTGCACAAGGTATTTTACTATGTTTGTGATTAGGGTTGGTTATGGGTTCAAGTGCATTACTGCATTAGGGAACTTTGGTTCAATTTTGGTTTGTAATGATGCCACCATTGAGGCCCCCATCGAATTTCAAATATCAAATTATTTTTCTAATCCTTTGGATGTCAATGTTTATTCTTCTAGTCATGCTTCAAGTGTTGGTTTGTTTACACCTACACCTTGAACAAAATTCCTGAACATGCTTTCGGGTGAACAATTGTTCCAAGTGTTCGACATTGTGCACAAAAGTAAGCATCCATCCCATATTTTAGAAGGAATTCTAGGAGTTACATCTTTATATCACCATTCAATTAATGCAATTCTAGTTGTTGATATCACTCAAATTTTTTCTACCAAAAAAATTTCAGAAGGAGTGGGAACTCAACCAGATGTTTCAAAATGTTTGGGCTATTAAGTTTCCATGGGCTAAAGTAGTTATTGGTGTTGAGGGGAAAATGACCCAAATGAGATGTAGGATTTGTAATGAAGCTGAAAAAAGAGAAAAATTCTTAGTTCCTAAGTTCAATGGATTACAAAAACATGTAGGTCATCAAAAAACAACATCTGCATGTTTAGGGGTGGTGTTGGTTAGTATTAGATCAACAAAATTAGCTAGCATGTTAAGAATGAGCACTAATTGTTTTTCATGGGCAAACTTTTGTGGTTCAACAAGTTGCAAATGAAGATCCTATAAAATGTAAGAAAACTCCCATGCAATTTGTTCCAATTTTCCATTTGTTGAGGCAAGGATGACTTATGATAGATGTTGTGTGATTTTATGTCAATGCCTACAACTATCATTGTTGTCACACATACAACACATAACATAAAGATACCTTAAATAGTACACCACATCCAAACCAAAATATGACTCACCTGTAACATGTAAGAATCCAAACCCAAAACATTAAAGTAACAAAAATCATGAATCAGATAAAATTGTAGAACATAAGAATAACATGCAAACATGAAAACATTATGTTTTGGAATCTCAAATCACCAAAAGTGATTTGAGATCACATAATTTAAGATTATATCCCATGACAAAATATTTCAAACCTTTTTCACACTTGAATTGTTTAAAGATAAAACTAACCAATTTAGCTAATTTAGTTCATCCCTTACTAAGTGGGATTTAACTAAGTAGCTAAACTAACACATTTGACAGTTGTCATGCGTTCCTATGTGTTAACACCTATAATTATTTTTGTCGTCACACATATTACAACACATAACATATAGATACTTTAAATGATACACCACATCCAAATCATCCCCCTATATGGGGTTAATGTCCCTCTAAGCCAGATAACATTATAAAACTATCTAATGGAAATCCATTGTAGATTAACACGTTTGTTCCAAGGCAAAAGTACCAATAGGTCGGGTGCAAATGTGAGCCTTATTGTTATTCACCTATTTGTAATCCTTCATATCTCCAACCAATTGTGAATCACCATGGAAGGAAACCTTAGATTAGTTCCACTATTTGACCTTAGGAACCTGGGTCTATTGGATGCACTAAGAGCAAAACCATTTGGCAACTAGCACTTCTTCCATTGGTGGCATGAAACATCCCATGTGCCAACCTTGAGAACATTGATCATAAATCAACATAGTAGTGGCTCTTGAAGATTGCCCACACAACATACATTGTAGGCCAGCAAAAATCATGGCTAAAAATGGATCATTTTGGCCATTCACATTGGGAAGATGACATGGTGCACAATTGCACACATGGTCCTTCCATGTCTAACTATCTCAGCTTTCCAACAACAACACTCTTGAAGGTAAAACCCTTTGCATATGTAAAATAACACGTCCTATAGTCACATCCAAAATAATTGGTGTTGTATGCTACAAATAAACATAATCTCTTTGCTCAAATATCCAAACCCGAGGTTAATAACTACCTCCATGAATAGTGGCATAACGCAATGTATCATGGTGTTGGGCAATTGCTAGATTTTCCATAGCCATAGCCATAGGCATCACATGCTTAAAATAAAATTGTTCATTGGTCACATGCCTGAAGCCACATTGAAGGATCATCCAAATTCACCATTACCATAACATCACATTGAATGGAGGTTGGTAGCTTGAGATGACGACCAAATAACAAAAAAATAATGAAAATGATGCAAGGGAAGCCCATTGACTAAACCTATATCCCATGGTTAACCATGATAACTATAGGTCCCAATCCCTAGTCTGGCCTTTTTAGAGACCATATTCATGTAATCATTATTTCATCATCTACACCATTCGTTCGACTAATCTATCTACCCCAAGATGATTTCATAAAATAATCTGATGATCAATCAATGCCTTTTCACAAAACTCTTGGAAATTCCCAGAAAATTTTGTACCTTGGTCAATGAGAACCTTGGTTAGAACACCAAACCTATTGAACACTCTATCCAAAAATCCATATGCAAAGCTCCCTCATTGCTATGATCTGGCAACGACACCAACCACTTGGATAAATGTTTGATCATAACCAAAACACATGGTTATGCTGAAATGTCAAACTTAATGGGCTAGCAAAATATCAACTCCATTGATAACCTAGCCCCACAATAAGCAAAGGTTGTAATTGAGGTGTAGGTGCATTAACTGATGCACGAACTTGGCCACACACCATACATTGAAAAACAAATTGTTGAACTTGTAGTTGCATCCCTTGCCACCAATATTGTGTTTGGAACAAACTACATGTGCATTGGATCCCAAAATGACCCAACTCCTCATGAGCATGTTGTACAAGGCTTTCACATTCTTTTCGGCAAGGTAGTACTCGTATTCATCCATTCGTCCACACCCGTACTAAAAAATTACCTTCCCATTTGAATCGCTTGGCCCTGTGCACAATGTGGTTTTGTTCCTTAAGTGTTACTCAACTGGAACTTCACATGCTTGTAGATGCAATAATAGGTATATCTTCATGGATGTCTAGGACACCATTGCCTTCTAGTTTAATATCTTGATCATGATGGAAATCCCCATTATCCATGCCATTATGGGGTACATTTCCAAAATGTTCCAGCACAATGCACAAGTATGTAAATGCATGCCATATTAGTATTGCTTCCAAATCAATGTCCCCATGCCAGCGAGCCCTAGTGATATCCTCATTGGTACTTGGGTTTTGATTCAATCCATCGACATGCTGGTTAACCTTACTAACCCTATGAACAATGTAAAGTCATACTCCTGTAGGATAAGTGCCCAATGCACCAACTTTCATGTGAGCTAATTTAATTCCATTAGGAATTTCAAAGGTTGGTTGTCATGACCTTAACCCTGGGTTCGTGACCAAGGCAAAGGCATGGAAAGGTGCGAACCAAGAGTGCAACCTAGGAGTCACATTGGCATTCCCGGGAGTGTGAAGGAATGAACCCACACACTCCCAAGTGGACTCCCACTTTGGGAGTTGGAAGCCCTATGGAGTTTCGAATTTTCAAAGAGGTATTTTAGGGGTCAAAATTCATTTGACTAAAAAGTTCCTTATGCCATTAGAAAGCTCTTGGAACATAGATGTAGTTGGGGTAATTCAACTTATAAACGAGATGAAGTTGAATTTTTAATGGCCAACTTTTGGCATATGTTGGTGAATTGCAATGAACCGTTTGTCTTCCCATCACAAATCCAACAAGTTTTCTATTTCGATGATTCTTCCAACCCATGGTGGAAGGTTATATTGTATAAGGAGCCACAAAACAAACACATGTTCCTAGACACCTATGGGGAGTACATTAGCACAAATGAGTATGGAAGTGTGTTGGATGCATAAGGGGCAATGCAAAATGCACCAACCACTCCAAGTAATTTTGGTGCAATATTCCTCTTTAGGCAAGAGTCACTATTACTCAATGAATCAAACCAACTTAGCCTTAAAAGATAATCCCAACAAAGAAATTCGAAGAGGTAGACATTTGTTTCAATAAGCAAGGACATGTCAACTTAATGTTTCACATTTTTTAACCACTTTGATACCATGCCCAATGACTTTAGATGAAGATGTTTGAGTTCTCCCATTTCTGATGTTCTATCACATCTAAACACCATGAAACAAATTTTCCAACAAACTTAGAGTTTCTAGTGGCAAGGTGTAATGTAATGAAAGTTATTGACTTCAAGATTAAAGGGTTTCGAAATTACCAAAGTTGGAAATTGGTCACAACAAAGTTGTAAAAAAATTCCAATTAAATTGAACTTAAAGTCAATTCAAAGTTGAACTATAGTGGAAAACATAGACATTATTTCATTGATCAAAATTTCCAACATTCATCCATAAGCAAGGTTAACCAAGATAGTGAAGCAATCGACATGATAAAGCTTGACAAATTTTGAAAGTGGATTTCTCCACCATTGATGGTCTATGAATTTACTAACTAAAAATAAAAATCAATGGTCAATTGGTAGCGATGGTCAACACTGTACACTTACCAACTTAGTTAAAAAGTTGACTAAGTTGAGGTGTGAAACGAGCCATGTGGAATCTGTTGGAATAAATATAACTATGCAATTGAAGGCAAGTTGAACTTAACTGTAGTCCAAAATTGTTTGGTTAGAAAATGGCCTTTTTCTCTTAGTGCATGGTGTAGAGGGATAGTTCAAGCAACCAAAAATCTTTAAACCTTAACCCTCTATGCAATATGTTGTTCTTGTGTTTTTGTTATGATGTTTGCAATACTTGTTTCATTTCAATGAATTTTGTTGATTTGGTTGGTATGAGCCTTGAAGTGTATGCAATATCTATTTTGAACGTAATCTTCCATTAAAGTAGTATGTAATTTTGACTTGTTTTGTTTTATTGTAGGCAATCTCCTTCTGTAGTGGCTAGGGTCTTCAAGATTAGGGTTCAATACCCCTAGGAGATTTTAACATTAGAGTCTAATATCTATTAATTTTTGCACCTTGTTGCCATTTTTTTCACCACTGAAATGCAAGTGTTAATCAACTTACCTACATGAAATCTCACTCAATAACCATTTACCTACATGGAGTTTCACATAGTAGCAATTGTTTTTGCCTTGGGTTCTAATTAGTTGTTAATTTGTATACCTTAAATAACATAAGGTTGCTTCTCATTTCTTGTTCTACATTTGATTTTGTTGCTAGTTCATAGGCTTGTTTGAACATGCATAACCATTTGATCAACCAAAAAAATAAATTTAGTTGCCAAATTTGCATACTTAAACTACTTGCTAATAGCCACTTGTGCCGCATTATAAACATGAGAAAAAAACATTAATCCACATTCACCAATATATAACAAGAAGGTACACATTGTTAAGATCAACTCAAATGGATTAGTATGGAGTGCACAATGATGATGTGATTACATGTAGGGTGAAACTCGTGGTGGGGGAAAGTTTCCAAATGTAGGGCTAGATTAGACTATTACTTTGTCCTAAACCCTGTGTTTTGTGATTAATGACCCCCACCCATTGGCCTTTTGACCCATTAAGCATGGAATGAACCTTATCATAAACCTAAACATATGTAAATTGTGGTTTTGGTAATGCTTTCCCCTTAGGGTCTTACCTACCACTTTGCGTACCTTAACACATGTGCTTACATGTGTAATTACTAGTTATCTTTAACTTTTGGTTTGTGATGTTTTTTCAAAGCTGGACATAATTTCTTTCTATAGTTGAACCTTTAGGGTGTAGGGGTTTTGGAGTATGATTTGAATTGGAGTTATTATCATTTTCACAAATTGCATAAGCACATTCAAATTAATAAGAGTTGATTTTGCAAAAAGATAGAATGGTAAATTTAAGAATCACATTTTTCATTCAAAATCACCATAGTTCTGAGTGTGTTATTATTTACACTGATATTGCCCCTGTTAGACTCTTATATATGAGAAGGGTAATGGCCTTTCCTTGTTCTTAAGGTGCATTTGGCCTCATTCCCAAGCATCCAAAAACAAGGAATGGTGAAGGGCCTTAATGTTTTCCTACCCTAATTTTTTCCCTGCCTTTTTTTCTCCCCATCCAACCATTTTTTCCTTTACATGTTCATGTTGGCACCTATATATGTTGTTCACACTCCATTGTTCCCATTTCTTTTAATTTTTAACAATTTTATAGAGGGGAATGAGCCAAAAGAATTACTAGAAAGATAAAACAAAAAACCAAAGGTGAAAAAATGCTTAAAGGAGATAGTTACAAGTAAGTGCATAATTATAAGGTAAAAGTCAAGGAGTTCTTGACCCCCGAGGTGGGAATGGAAGATGGTTATTTAAGGACTTCTTTGCTCAGAGGGAGATTGACATGCTTTTTAAAGTAGATTTTCAAGTGAGGATTCACTTAGTTAGGTCCAAGTTTGGACCATCACATGGTGGTACATGTGGCAACTTAGGTTATGGGTTCAAATGTTGGGTTGAGTTCAACTTTTGGTTTGATAACATTCATGAGTCATGAAGGTGTCAATGAATGAAGGTTTGAGGAAAGGGGCTTAAGGAGATGTCTTTGACGCATTCAATTTTTGAATTAAACATAAGTCTATGGTTAGATTAGAAGATGAAAGATCATAATTTCAAATGAAAAATCTTTAGACACTTGGGAAGTCTGTGTAGCAAATTGAATCTCACTTGTGTAAAGGTCGAGGTTAACCCTAGGTTATAAAATGAGTCTAAATATCGAAGCTCATCAATATGTGGTTTGCCATGTGTAGATAGTTTAAGTGTTTAGTGAGGAGCGTGAACTTAAACAAAAACACAGGGACACCGAGATGGATTTGGGTACGACAAAAATAACCCAACATAAAGAGTACATGCAATTATTATTATTATTATTATTATTATTATTTCTTCCATGATATGAGGCAAGTATCCGTTAATTATCATGGAGAAAAATGAAAAAACTACATTGGGCTTTACATTTTACAATAGAGCCTCTAGATACACTAGGAAATTTGGCTTGGTGCTTTACAATGTTAGAAGATTTGCTCTCATGCCTTTCAGGTTCTTTCACATGTAAAATAGAATTGTTCATCATCGATCACTACCTTATCATCAAACATATATTTAGATCTTTGTCATTTGTGTTTCATTTTGAGTGATTTAAAATGTTATGGGAGCACTACTTCAAGCTTTAGAAACCATCTTTGAAGTGCAAAGGAAAATGAGTAATGAAAAAATAGCAAGAAGAAAAATAAGTTTTTCAACTTACAAAATGAGTTTTTTTTTCCTTTTTTTTTCTCTTTGCACTCGTCCTACTTTTAGAGCTCATAAATTTCTTGTTTTTTTGTTCATTTTAAATGATTTAAAATGCTATAGGAGTGCCACCTTCAATTCTACAAATCATCTTTGAATGCTAATTGCAATAGAGAATGTTTGGGTGTTTGGGAATCGGTGTTGTAATGTTCTGTGGTTTGTTTTTTAAAGTTCTTGACCCCCTCTACTTTTGAGGGGCCTTAACTTTCTCATTTCTAATCGTTTTTTGATGATTTTTAGTGTGTTGGATGTGCTAGGAGGAGTCCTAGTTTTGTCAGGACGCCAAAAACAAAGGACCCTCCCCTTGGATCTGGCATGCCCTGGGTGTTTAAGTGTCTGCCCACTGACCGTTCTACCTTACTATGGAATAGTCAAGCCCATTGTGTTGGGTGAGGTGCCAGGTGAGGCTGTTAATGCAAGCTTGGTGACGCACCCAATATAATGGGCAATGTTGAGACCATTCCATGATGTTAAGGTCTGGGGTGACAGATTCAAAAACTTTCTTGAAAAATTCATGCTCAACCAAGATTTTGGTCACTACTTCAAATGTATGATCGTTAGTTACATTTTGGTCAACAGACACATTTTGGTCACTTTTACAAGTGCATGAGCATACACTTTGCAAGAATATGATCATAAAAAAATGATCATACCATTGCAAGATTATATCATATAAAGTGTGGTCAAGAAAATGTCATAAAACACGCTGCATTTTGTGGCAGTGCAAATGGAGGGTGTTGTATATCTGGTAAAGGAGTTGTGAGAAATGAGCGAGCATTTTGAAAAGTGAAATGCCTGCAGAGGTAGGCATTCTGCTTTTTGAAATGCCCGCAGTACTTTTTTTAATACCGTGATACCCATCTGGTACCTGTTAGGTGTCATGATAAAAAAGGTAAGAAATGTGTCACATTTACACCATGCAACACCCTTGTATGGGGGACATTCCCCAAATAATGGGCCCTCAGCCAATTACCCTGCACATAATCTGCCACCCCAGACCTTAATGTATATTTTTCTAATCTACACACAGAGATGTTTTGTGTCACAAAGTTGACACTGTTGTGGGTTTTCTGGTTCTACAGAGCAACAAAGCAGTTCCAGTAAGCCCAACCCTTTTGACCACAAACAGTACAAATAGTCTTGACTTTGTTGGATCAGAAGTTGTTTGCTCAAAGCGCCACAAACGGGAGTTGTAACTGCTGTGGTCTTGGGGTCCGATACATGCACTTAGCTGGCCTTCTCTAATCAAACGGTTCAGATGAAGGTGTTGCTGAGGGTGGAATTGAAGCAAATCAGCTGAAACCTCCCTCCCTTTCATGACTTTCATTAGAATCTGTGAGACACAATCTTTCTACACAAAACAATCCAGCGAATTACTTCACACCTCATGCATGATGCAAACAAGAGACTGCACCCTAAAGCTTAAAAAATCTTCCCCACAAAGTATCACCCACAACCCACAAATGGCTTTTGTAGCAAGTTGTTGTCTAGGCCTGGAAATGGGTGATTCATTTTGTAGGTAAAAGTAGTTTCAGTTTCTTGAGTTCAACCCAAGATTGCCATTTTGTCTGAATTCCCTCCAAAAGGTTTCTTGATGGAAATACTCGTTATGGGTTAAAGAGTTTCAATTGCTAATTGAAGGACCCACTTGGATCTTCTTTTGAGAGAATCCCTGTGGTGATGTTGTTTGCTGTAGCAAGTGGAGTAGAATTAGTTCTAAACTCTTGGAGACTCAATTGTGTTGAGGTTGAGAATTGGTTCATTTTGTAGGTAAAAGTAGTTTCAGTTTCTTTAAGTTCAACCCAAGATCACCATTTTTTTTTCCCCCTAAAAGGTTTCTTGATGAATAAATCTTTTCTGGGCGAGAGAGTTTCAATTGTTCCCATTGCTAATTGAAAGGACCCACTTGGATCTTCTTTTGAGAGAATCCCGGTGTGATGTTGCCTGCTGTAGCATGTGGAGTAGAAGTAGTTCTAAACTCTTGGAGACTCAATTGTGTTGGGGTTGAGAATTGGAAAATTGGGTGTCAAAACCAAATCTTCATTGGCATCATGACATTAACCTAGAAGGCTTGAACATGGAAATTCAAGGTTGCATTTTCATGGAAAGGTCAGTGCTTTGTGCACTGGATTTCAGAAGGTGATAATTGACCTGTTGTCAGGACAAGGGGAGGAGGATATACCACCAGGGGTGAGGAAGAGCAGAAGTAGATGCCATGGCAACCACTAGGGCCATTCTTCAGGTGCTTGAAAATTTCCAAAAAGCTCGGATCATATTCGTGCAAACATGTGCTGAACTTGCAACAAAGCCCCAGGTTAATTTTCCGATATTCCACAAAATTATGTATTATTGTCAATTAGTCTTTTGTTCCTCATCATCATCTTGGGACATTCAAGAAGTCCCGAGAATTGGGGAAGCTGATAGCTTTCTTACATGTTGACAAGTTCAGAGGAGTTGCAAGCAGGCCCAGATTGCCACAGTAATGAATTTTGGATGATGCATTTGCATTGATTTCAACATTTCATGGTGCTGCACATTGTGGTTTGCCCATCATGACTTTCTCAAATAGCAATGTGGATGACTATGCCAAAGAGTCGGACTTTCACTTCAACAGTCATTGTCATGCCTCAATTTCCACAGCATTCATTAAGCTTGCAGTTTTGAGTTCTGGCTGGCCCCTGTGCAGAATGTGGAGGTATTGCATAATGCGGGGGTGATGCAAATTTTGAGGCCATTATTGCTGGATGGTGTACCCAATATCCAACAAACTGCATCACTGGCACTGAGCCGGTTGGCAAGCTACAGTGAGGAAATTGCTGAAGCCATTGTGCATGAGAACATCCTCATTCAGCTTGTGTATTCTCTCAAGTAAAGCAATATCCTCTTTCTTGCCCCTGTCTGTTGCATGTTGGCAGGCTTGTATCAGCTAGTTAGTATGCAGATACCATACTGGTGGTTTCACTCCACAGGCACTGGGAAAGTGGTCATGGACACTGACTGGGCTATTAGCTTGAGGCACCACCAAACCTTCACACGCACTTTGGGTTGAGTGTGGTATCATTCAATCTTAGGCAAGTTCAGATGTTGAGGAAAGAAAGAAAGGTTGAAGTTGGTTTGATGAAATTAGGTTTGGTCAAACAATTGCTCCTTTTATCATCTTTTGAGTTATATGTGAAGGGATCAAGGCTTACCAGGGAGGAATCATCATTTCTTCATTGTACCTTTGTTTCCAGTCTCAATCGAACATCATGTGTAGAAGAATTCTTTTTGAGTTTTTCTTTCCCTCGCTGTACTTAGACTTCTTTTCACTCAAAAGTTGAGCATGGGTCTGTATGATCCTTGAAGGGGGCAATGATATGTTATTGGCTTGTGCACACAGGGAGCAGAACAGGTATAATAAGAAAGCTGCGGCTGGTGTATTGAGAGCCATAGCCAAACACTCAGCTCCCCTGGCCCAGGCGGTGGTGGACTCTGGTGCCATTCCTCCCTTAATTATGTGTCTGGAGGAGTTTGACCCCTCTGTCAAGGAGGTTGCGGCTGGTGCTCTGGATAATATTGCTCGTCACACTCCTCAACTTGCCCAAGTTGTTGTTGATGCTGGTGCAGTCAGCCTCCTTGTGCTTGCTGTCCAGGTACATCTGACCCTCTCTCCTTCTCATTCTACTTGGTGGATAGATTTTTGTAGATGTTGCTGGCATGTCTTCACATTGTCAAGAAGCATGTTCAGTTGAAAATTATTGAAATGTGCAGCTGGTTATTCTTTCTCTACGTGAGGGCTTCCAGTTTGGAGTCTAAGCTTTCCTTCGGTACTCTGAAACCTCATCTACACCAGCAATAAATGTCCTTGAATCAAATTCCAAATGTCGAAAAGTAGACATATATCTAGGTTTATAAATCAGAGGATGCCAAAGTCTTGATAGCAAAATTACTTTAGCAGTTCTGGCAGACTAAGAGTTGTTGGAAAACTCATTCAGGACACCCAAGACTTTTGTGGTTTTGAAGAAATGTTTTTCCAGTGTTGCAGGAGCCAGAGCTTTCACTAAGGAGGATAGCAGCGGCTTTGTTAGCAGATATAGCAAAGCATACACCAGAGCTAGCACAGGGTGTGGTGGATGCAGGCACAGTGCCCTTCACTGCCCCGCTCATTAACCATGCTGATGCCAAGCTCAAAAAAGATGTATGGAGTCATCCCATCACCCTCTCCACATCCGCTGGATGCCTAAACAATCAATCATCTTCAGCTGCTAATAAGGGGTCTCATGAATTCTGATTGTGGGCTTGTTTGAAATTCCCAAAATTTCTCTTAGAGGTTTCCCCCCCATCATTTGCAAAATATTGCAATCGGAACTCTTCATTTCCGCTCCCCAGTTTTATAGTCTTTGAGTATGTCTATTCTACTTATCACAGCATTTTCACTCATTCATAGCATAGTTTTAAAGCAAGTGCCTGCATAAATCTTGCTAGACAGATACTAAAAAAGCTAACCTGGTTTGATTTGTTGTATGTTTTCAGATCTGTTGTTTACTTAGTCAAATTGCAAAGCATACCATGGACTTGGCAGAGGTATGAATGTGTTTCATTCTTGTGTTAAGAGTTTTTTTGCTATGTATTTATGTAAGCTGATATATTCTGGTCAGAACTTTGTCTATGATAATTGTTTTCAAGTGAACATGGGAGCTTGGAAAGGTTACAATGGAGGACGCAGTAGAATTGAGTTGAGTATGCAACATTGATGTTGTATAAACCATAAGTGTGAGAAGCATCAAAATTGCATATGTATATCATATTGTGTGATTGAGGAATCATGTAGTAGTTAAGACTGTCTCAGTGAGAACAAATTTTTTGTCAAGTGAATTTTGCAGGTGATTGTTGCAGCAGATGTGTTTCCAAAGGTCTATCTTCTATTGAAAGACACAGACCCCATGGTTAGAAGAAACTCGGCCACAGTGGTGAGGGAGGTGTGCAAGCACACACCAGAGTTGGCCCAACTAATTGTGGCAACAGGTGGTGTTGCTGCCCTTGTTGAAAACATTCGTGAAGTCAATGGCAATGAGCGCCTGCCTGGTATCTCCACCTCCTAAAATTACCAACGTCACAGTTTTTACCAATGTTGTCCAATTCTTGATTTCAAAAGGAACCTTTGGTCTCAGTTCTAACTTGGGTTTTTAATGGGTTTCTAATGGAACCTTCCATATGGTCTTGAGATCAATCAGTTCTTGGGTTTCAAAAACCTTTGGTTCAGGTCATTTTCACGAAGAATTAAAACCTTGTTTGGTTTAAGACCAGGTCCAGTTTCATCTCCATTACACACAACTAAATTTTTTTGGGTGTAATATTGGTTTGTTCAACTAATGCACATACTTCAAGACAAGAATTATGTAATATCAATTATGTAGAACCAATCAAATGCAGTAACTTAAAATGAAGGGTCAAGTTTATATGTTTTGTTAATAAATTTGCCCATATGCATGTAGAGAATCTGAACCTTTTAGAAATGGGGGCATCACCCCCTGGTTCAGATTCTAATTCAATTTTGAAAATAGACTAGTTTCCTGGTTAGGTTTTGATGACAGTTCCAAGAGAACTTATAACCTCTAGTCTGAAAACTCTAGAACCTGACCTGTAACTTGGACCTGAACCTCTTGATACCCAAGAACTTGGCAACACTGGTTTTTACATGCAATGGAAACCAGCTGAAGCTAGCATAACTGGGAGCTTGTTTGCTAACATTGAAGACCAATGGTCCTAACAGCTGGTATCACCTTCTCTTGTGGGTGGGCTCTATTTTCACTCAAAGATGGATATGTACAGTGGTTGCACATTCTCACACTCAATGGTGATGTGACTAATGGGTACTCACAGAAGGGGCAATTTGGGCAGAAGAAAATGTGTGCCGTTTCGCTGGGTTAACTAACATTATGTCTGCCTCTGTTTGCTGCAGGTGTGATGGCATTGGGATACATAGCTGCCTTTTCAGAGACACTTGCTCTTGCTGTCATTGCATCAGATGGGCTTCCCCCTCTTCTTGATGCCCTCACTACTGAAATAGAGGACCACATCAAAAGTGCAAGTGCTTGGTCACTCGGTCAAATCGGCAGGCATACTCCGAATCATGCAAAGGCAGTGGCTGAGGTCAATACCTTGCAAGCTTTAGTGCATTGCTTCATTGCAAAGACAAGCAGTGAGGACTTGCAAACAAAATGCAAGAAGGCTTTGAAAGGCATTTGTGACCGTCTTACATATTTCCCTGCTTTGGATGCTGTTATTCAAGTAAGTTAACACAGAGGCTTTTTGTGTTGTGTTTTTCCTTTTACAATCAAAAAGTCTGCCATAACTTGGGAAAATACATCATGTTGTTGCAACATTTCGGATTTGAAGATATTGCATGGTGCACTAGAGTGTCTCACAATTGACAGGGCTCTTGATGTAAAAGACTTGTATATACAAATTAGAGTCAAGAGTTGAACATTCAGGCATTGGGTTGGTTATGACAGGGCCCACCACTACCCGAAGGAATACTTAAGTATGTACTGGCACAAATAGCAAAGGTGATTCCTCATGACCAGGAGGCCAAGACACAATTGGTGACCTCTGGCAGCTTCGCCAAAATACAGGAGATTTGTGTGGAAGCTGGAAGTGAAATCAAAGAGCTCATAGACAGTGTGAACAGCAGTTACCCAATTGAGATTGTGCACTATTACTCCCCTGGCTATTCAGAAGTTCTCCTCCAAAAACTAACTAGTGGAAAATTCTAGGTAGGATTTAGAACTTGTGTGCAATTATCACCAAACCAGGTTCTGGTCTGGTCTGTTTGTACCAACTACTATGTGTAAATCACACTTTATATCACTCATCCTTTAAAGACTTCCATAAGATGTATACACATAGTTCTGCAAGCTCCAACGGTCCCGTTGCCCACTGACTCTGGGCTTATGGGTAGCCTATATGTTTGGAAGGCTTTGGGATGCCTTACCCATCTTGATTCTTGATCCCAAGTTTCAGTTAACCCACAGCATACAATAACCCACCCAAGTCTAGGTGAAGCTGTCCTGACACAAATTCCATGGTGGGTTAAAATGTGTGTGTGTTGGAGACAAAATAATTCTTTCATGCATTTATCTTTTCCTGCAATTGGAATTTGTATCACCAGGTCTTTAGCAAAACATTGTCTAATTTGATTTATCCAGAGTCTATCGTTCCAAGTGGACTAGGTATCCATGTAATGGTGTAATAATAATAATAATTCAAAGAAATTGACAAAATAAGAATTAATTTAATTCATGCTGAAGCCATCCATGTACCTCTTCCAAGCCTAGCCATCTCACTTGTTACGCTTACCCACCCACATCACATAATTTTATGTACCTAGGCACCTCTTTTAGAGCATCTCCACCCACAACCCCTTATTTGGCCAATATGAATGGTTGCCATGTCCAACATCTCTAAATATGAAAAAAGGTTGTTTATTTGTCAGATTGAGATCTTGTAAACCATGGTCCTCTCCATCATGCTCTTGTTACTATTGGAATGCCCTCCATGAGAGTTGAGGTGCGTCAAGGTGGTTTGCCTATGTTGGGACCTCTCGTGCAAGAGTTAGCAAATATGTTGAACAAGTCTGCCATTGAAAGTTCAAGAAAATCAAAACTAAAAAATTGGGCCACAATTTCGGTATTGTTAGAAAGTGATTAATGGAGTAGGATTTTATTTATAATTGTTTGGGCTAAAGTTTAGGGTTAGGGTTTTTTTTGCCCAGAGAAATGTGGAGGAGCTGAAAGACCAACCTTGCTCCTATACAAAACCAGTGTTTCAGCAGTTCTTAGAATGAGGGACGGATACCTGCTGGTTATGAACCCCGTGACTCACAGGTTCTCAAAATGTTCAAATGATGAGTTTATAACCATGGTTCTCAAAATGTTCAAATGATCAGCTTATAACCATGGTTCTCAAAATGTTCAAATGATCAGCTTATAACCATGGTTCTCAATTTTTTAAGAAAGGCCAAAGAATCAGCCAAAGAGCCAACCAAAGAACCAACCAAAGAACCGCTGGTTCTGAATCGGTTATATCATGAAAGCTTCCGGGGTTCTTTGAGGTTTTTGAATAACTGGAACCCTGGCCATTCTTTTGATTCTGAATTGTTTTTCAAAGAACTGGAACATGCGGTTCTTTAAAAATTCAAAGAACCGCCCAACAGTGATACAAACCTACTCTGACCCTGCCAATATCCTTGGCAAAAAAATGGAATGCATGATGGCCTCTGGAATACGCCCCTGGATTTTGACGACCTGGAATAATTGACGATCGGAAGTGACTGGATATCCATCCGACCGTCGAAGGCTGCCAGCTAGTTCCGGATCCAACGACTACGAATTGCTCGGAGACCGGCAAACAGCAGTCATTAACAGCGGTCGTGGGGTTTGTGTTATCGTCTGGAATACGCCCCTGGTTTCAGCACCTGGATCAACTGCAGTCGCGGACCTCAGATTGGGATGTCAAAATTGGCTTCAGTGCGCTGTGGGGGGAGGAGGAGAGGAGACGCGACTTCCGCCGAAGAAGAGACTTGTTGCTTCGCTGATTTGATCCTCCTGCTCTTCCAACATGGTTCGTGTTTTTCTCCCGCAAGTTTCAATAGACTTGGATCTCGTGCACAGCTTCTTCCCCTTTTTTGTTTCGCTTTTTTTCCTCTTTTATTTATTTATTTATTTTTAAGGGGCCCGGCAGCAAGGATCTGTGCATTTCGGTGTTGTTTTTTCGTGGATCATTTTTTATGGCATTGTAGAAGGCGGGAAGGATATTGTAAACGCAGTTCCCGTTCTTTGATTGACGTGTTTGAAATGCCTTTTCTCCTGCTGCTGCTGTTGCGTGCTTCACTCATGTATTTTTTGCGTGATTTGTCTTCCGCTTGAATGGGAAGAAAGGGTTAGGGCATTGTATGGTGGTGTGTGTGTGAATTTAGGAGTGTCAGTTAGTGCGGCAAGTCTGGCAGATGTGTATCTCTCTCCTCTACCCATGTGTGGAAGCGCTAAGCGATATTTTATGTTACAGTATTATGTCACGGATACTTGTAGGGTTAGGGTATTGTATGGTGGTGTGTGGATATTTAGGAGTTTCAGTTAGTGTAGCAAGTCTGGCAGATGTGTATCTCTTCCCTCTACCCATGTGTGGAAGGGATAGGCGAAATTATATGTTACAGTATTATGTTATGGATACTTGTAGTTTGTCCACCATTTTGAATCCCTTCTCATTTGCATGTTTCCGCATGCTGATAAACCCTGTTTCGTGATTCAATTTTCCTGTTTCTGGTTACTCCATTGTGTTCTAATCAGATTTGCAATTCATTTTCACTAGGATTTTCATATGTATGGAGACCAAAAGATGTGCAGAGGTTAGGGTAACGGGCTGCAGTGTATGTCAATATGTGATGCTTTTATTTGTGGGAAGCCTGCTGAAATAACTGTGGGATAACTTTTAACTTGATATTTGTGCTGGGGACATGCTTGAGTCCTGGTCTGTGATAATGTTGAGCTGACAGCCTTACAATTCTTAAGAGAGAAAAAGAGAGGGTATGGGGCAGGGGCAGGGGCAAAGACTATCTACCAAAGAGAAAGGCTGGATGATATGGGGTTCTGTTTCTTATGTGTAGAGATGATGTTGCTGGGTGCAGATTCACTTTGTATTGTTGATTAGCCGGCAGGGCAAAGTAAGGTTGACCAAATGGTATTCACCTTACAGTCAGAAGGAGCGCACCAAGGTACTCATTTTCCTGGTCCATTCTTTGGAGTTTTTTTTAGTGTGGAAGATCAGGCAACTTTGCATGTTCCAAAACCATTTGCCTTCTTTGGTCATTGGTGGTTTTAGGAATTCTTATTACTTTATTGTGGCTGCCGGAATTTAGTTTGTTGAGGTTATCAGCCTAGATAAATTGCAGGTGATGCCTGATTATTCTTGGGCTGTTAGACTTTTTTTGTTTATGTTATTTTGGACTTTGCACAGGTTATACGGGAATTGAGTGGCATGATACTCTCCCGTGGTCCAAAGCTTTGCAATTTTATTGAGTGGAGAGGCCTTAAGGTGGTCTACAAACGGTACCACACTTGCTGGTTTTCAGATCTTCATTGTCTGTGGTTCTGTTTCCTGGTTTGCTCTTCAGTCATGCAGTATGTGAAGAACTCTTTCTTGTTTGTCTTTTTCTTCAATATTTGTTCGATGAATTTTGCATCTACCAGTGAAAACTAGAAGGATTGTGCTGGGATGGCAGGTATGCAAGTCTGTATTTCTGCATGTGTGTGGACACAGAAGACAATGAATTGGAGACTCTTGAAATAATCCACCACTATGTAGAGATACTTGATCGCTACTTTGGCAATGTAAGTCCACTTTCTTTGCATAATAAGAGCAGATGAGATTCGAAGGTGCGAAGAATGAATTTTTCTGGCAACGTTGGGCCAGCTTTGAATGTAGACTGATCATTCCAGAGAACAGGATATCCTTTGTTCAAGGAGAAGTCAAGCCTTTGCTTTCAATGCTGTGCATTCATGGAGTCATTAGATAGCACTTTGTGTAATCTACATGTCAAGAAAGTAGATGAAATGAGCATCATTTCACTTGAGCTTATGACTTCCAGTCTCCTCAGGGTCATGAACTGCCTGGCCTTCCACAGGCCAGAAAAATGTGAAAATGCTGTTGATAAGTAGTTTTTTCATGGAGTAGAAGTCCTGAGTTTTAGCAAGAGCTTGACTTTGTTGCATCATATTTGAATTTGTGTGGTGTGGACATGCTAGGTCTGTGAGCTGGATCTCATCTTCAACTTTCACAAGGTTTGTTGTCTTTCATGTATGGTTACTTAGTGCCTAGAATTTTTGTTCTTTTAATCAGTGTAAGCTTGTGAAAATAGGTCTGGGAAGCAGCAAATTTGGAATGCAATCCTCTATCATGAACTTAGGGCTGGTTCCCAGTTTCTGGAGCCCAGTTCCTAATTGTGGATTTGAAGCAATGGCATTTTTAATGAGATTCTTGCATGTATTTGCTACATGCCTAGTATCTGATGCATATTCTGCTTGCAGGCATACTATATCCTAGATGAGGTGCTCATTGCTGGAGAATTGCAGGAATCCAGCAAAAAGTCGGTTGCCCGTGTTATCACTGCACAGGTGTTGGCTTTTATTCCTACCCTTTTTTGCTTCAATTCTGCTAGTGATACAGTTCTGAAAATCTAGTCTTATTCTCAATTTCAATGCCCTTCCTTGGGCAACAGGTTGGAGTCTGACCTGTGTAGAACTTCTACTGGTTTCAAGTACCAACATGAAAAATTATAGTTGACACTACCATACTACTATTCATGGTCTCCTGAAATGTGGTGATTCATTACTGAGAGGCACTACACAGTCCTTTTTGTACAGACTATAAGCTGTGTCCCCATTGCAATTCTGTTCCTTCTCTAGAGTTGAAATGGGAACATTCACTGATAATTGAGGCCTTTGTGGTCTATCTGGTAAGTCAGATACAATGGTACTAAACTGAGCTCTCTGCAAAACTGGTGAGCCCCTCTCTGCTGCTCTCTTTTACCTGTTACTGGGTGTGATTGTGGCAGGACACATTGATTGACAATGCCAAAGAGCAGGCCAGCTCATTGTCCAACATGATTGCACAAGCCACAAAGTAAATTACTCCTTGAGTGGAGTCTCCATCATCACATCTCCAACTTCACAGAATAGTATGCTGAGATGGTAGTCAATATTTTTTTTGTGGAGGTTTCTGTATGTATATAATGACTTTCAATCTTCAAGCTGTTGTCATTGGTATACATAATGGGAACTAGATATTGAATCAAGTATGATCTTGAAATGATTTTCCTGATTGAAGGAATGGATCCCTTCAAATTAGACTAGTTGAGCTAATGTTTGTGTTGTGACTTACAGGGGCTGAGGACTGGCCTCCACTCATTCAATCCACTCAACTTGGTCCCCTCAATTCTGTGCGAGTTTGAAGGGTGGAGTGACTCCTGTATGAGGTTCAAAATAGTTATGTGCAGTTTCGAGTTATCCAGAGTGTGGTGATGCTTGACAGTCTTCTGCAGCAGGACACAGATAAACACCTCTGGTCAATTTCTGAGATTGGTAGGCATGCGCAGAGTTACTTTCTGCTGATATGCCAGAGGTGTGCAGATTATCTTGCCTGGGTATGTCTGTAGAGCTTTTCCATACTTCATTTATCCTGCACATCCTGCAGTTAGGTGCTATTTAGCATATAAAGCAAGGGGATAGTTATGTCTAGTCCATTCAGTAAGAGTCACATCCACTCTATTCAAGACCAAGTCTAGTGCATGCACAGCCTTCACTTGTACACATTGACTGGATTGCTCAATTTTTTCATTTTCTTGGTCCACCAGGAAAAAAACCAGGGTTTGCTGTATCCTATAACACTGTTTTAATTGCCAAAATTATTCAATGAATGTTTGAACATGGAATCTGCTCCTGATCTTGAGTTTAGTAAATATTGGATGTCATTGTTGTGATTTGAATGTTGGGATCATTAACCTTCACTTGTCTTCCAGACAGTGATTTGACTTTCCCTCACAAATGAATTGTGGTGATCATCCATCAAAATTCAGTGAATGACTTGTGGTCAGTGTCCAATCACTGCCCATTAACTCCTACATGTTTGGGGCTGGATGACTATCAGGTTTTCATTGGTGTGAGAGATCAAGAGAGAACATATGGCCAAGTTTGGCACCATTTGTGGCCTTGGTTGAAGCATATGTAAGTAGGCTTCTTGTCTGAAGTTCCTCATTGGGATGTGGACCCAGCCCTCTCCCACAATAGTTTTGGTTTAGGGGTGTTATTGTCAAGGTCTGATGCACAAGACTGGACAAACAAAATCATATACGCATGTTGGTGTTGCAACTAAACCATTTTATGGACTAGGTACCTGATGGGAGCCCATTGGTTATCAAGACTAATTCATAGCAGGAAACACTTCAACTGAAGGTCTTCTCAAACGCTGATGTTTCTTGTTGGTTGCCAGGTATAATGATATCTATCTAACCAAAAATTTTAAACAATGGACATGTAATCCATCGATCATAGAGATCATGTCCACAAAGAATATTGGTCTCATTCCCACTAGATAACAAACTCTTTTTAGCTACCTTCCTAAAGGCATACATAATCTTCATATTTGTATAGATCTAGAAAGGATAAGTGGATAAGCATCCTTAAAGATGTAATATATTCAATGTTCAAGGTCAAGATTCAAACTCCAATGGACAAAAATGGAGGTGAATTCAAATTATGTGACTTTTGACCAAGGGCCCAACAAACCATCATAGAGGGTGTGCTGGCTTATACATGTAGTCTTTATCAGACTCCTCGGAAGCATTATTTGGCTAATGTGCATGTTTGCAAGCCTTTCTGGACATGGATAGACTTTGAATCCAAAAGGATGTGAAACCATTCTTCAAAAACATATGTGAATTTTGCATATATGATTGAATCTATTCACCACCAAATGGTCAAGGCTCATTCTTTTTCGGTTCATTGCTGGAACTATTTGGAATTCATTAGTTGCAACTCATGCAAGAACTTGGTTGTCCTCAGATTCTCTTTTTGTTTGAAGTTGTGAAGGTGTGGGGATCAGGGGGTTTTTTTTCTTCCAATTTTGTGAGGTAGGTGGACTGGTTAATTATTATCCACAAGAGGACTTCGCCACATTTGGCTACAGGTCAAAGAGAAAAGTAGATTCTTTTTTGTGAAACCCTGCTATATATACTGACAAATATACAAGAACCTACGGTTGAAATATGGGAATTTCAACTTTTTTTCCCCTCAAAACATGGTGACTTTGGGCCATTTTTCCCCCAAAAAATCCTTTACACAAGTAGTAGGCCCTTTTTTTTGGGTGATTGAGTGGGTGAAATTTTGGCACAAAAAAAAACTCTGGTGAGCAAAATTATGTAATATGGGGAAAATGTCAAACTTATGATTGATTGCTTAAGAATAATCAAAGGAGAACACAGTTCTACCCATACCAATGCCAACCAATGCATCTAAGTTGCTAACAAGTTGGTTCCATGGCATGCAACACAAGTATCCCACAGTAGTTCCAATGTGTTCTAATGCATGGTCATCCTATCTTCAGGCAAACCCAATAATTTGAAATAAGATATCCAAAATCAAGGAATGCTATTGAACCTTAAGAACATAGGGAAATTGCATCAAATGAAGCAATGCCTGATACAAATTCAAATTGCAGGAACGGATGGATGAAAGAAATATGTTGTCTTTAACTACTATTTTTTTCATACCACAGATTTGTGCTGAGGCTTTACCTATTGGGTGTCTTATATAGGGCATTCCATTCAATCCATTTCTCTACTCTGTTGTTTTATGTATTGTTTCGGATTGTGGATTTAATTTGTACAGAATGGTAAATTGTCCATTGTTACATGGTAATGTTCCACATTTGGGAAATCTCCTGTTGGCAGATGTAATTCTCTCTGGCAGGCGTTCACAGTGACCTTTGAATTAGAAGAGCACTCTTGACAAGAGGCAAAATTTACAAAGGCAAGGCAGGGATGGGTATCTGTGTCTATCCAACCTCTCCATTTTTATCAAGGAGATTTGATCACCAGAGTAGGTCTGTAAGAGGAGGAAAGTGTAAACATAGATCGGTACCTTGGTGAAGTCCCTCTTTCTATATTTTCTGCAACATATGAGGTAAAGGGACATTTTTAGGTATGCTATGAAATAAATAATAGTATATTAAATGAATACTCTTTTACAGTTGAGAAGATCCTAAGAATATTTTAGATATGTATTTTCATATCAATTCTAATTATCACCTTATTTACATTTAAATAAATGATAAACTATACTTTTTCAAATTAGTTGCACCCCCCATGATTTTTATTTTTTTGCATCTTATTTAGAAAAAAAATGGAAGTGACTTCCCTGGGTAGGTACATAGAGGGGAAGGGTAAGTTTATAGGTAGGCAAGTATGAAAGCTTCAGATAGACGAACAGAAACCATTCTTTCTACATTATATATATTATAGATAAATAAATTATGTGTCAGGTGACGAAAAAAAAAATCGGATTTTCTGTAAAATTTTGTGTTTTGCCTCCAGAGATCACGCCCACACTACATCTGATCTGCCACCCAGATATTTGGAGTTTCTACCTCAACAGGAAGACAGACACCCCAAGAGATGCTCGCAATCAAGGATTTCCCTTGTATACAAGCAAAAAGCATCAATATGCTTCCGACAAAAAAAAACCTAATCAGATGATTGATTTCCTCAGGAGACCACCCAAAAAAGAAAAAGAAAAGAATGGTAATCGGAAGGGTCCTTTTTCCTTTCTTCTAAATTCTGATAGCAGCGCATGCATGCACACAGTTGCTTCCTAGAATCGTCGTAGGTTCTTTTCACGTCTGAAAAATTGGTAATTTGTACAGCACTGATCTCTGTAACAAACTTCCGAGTTTTTTGTTTTATGGTCATGACACGAGGATTCAGAGACTTTTGATCATCATGGGTGGACGTATAACAAGAGCATTCTTAAGGCAGAGCAGGATCATCTGATAGAAAGAAAGCTTCTTTTCAAGAATTCTCTTAAATGTTATTCTTTTGTAAACGTTGGGTCCTTCTCATTTTTTATTATTTATTTTTTACAATGCAGATCTTCCAACTTCAAGCACAAGGAGTTCTCTTGCAACTCCCTGTGTGACATGTGGGAAATTTATCAGAACCATCCTTTTAAGAACTCCCTCTTAGAACCAATGTCAAAGGGAAAATTGGTATTTCCCCAATCTGTGCTTTCCAACAAGGAGAAATTACCGACTTCCCCTTGTAGTCATTAGTCATATGGTCGAGTTATACATAAACCCTTCTAGATGAACTAATTTCCCTGTGCACACGAAGTTCCTTCGGAATGTTGCAAAACCCGCTCCATGTGTTGCACAATTCCCTGTTACTTACGTTTGTAGTCTCTTCTTGGAGGTAAAGTTAGACAATTTCCAACAAGGGAAGGAATCATCCAAGAGCTCCCTTGTGATATATACTTCAGCCTCGCTCGATCGAGATTTCAGCTGCTGCTGGTGCTGCAAGGGAATCATCAAGTGCTGAGTGAGCCTCCGAGTCTGACAGAAGCTGTCACTGGTACTTGAAGACATGGCTGCATCACCAGCTAAGAAAGAGAACAACATGATGCAGCAGCAGCACACGCATCCAGCGAAGATGTGCATCACTGACACTTGCAAGAGACCATTCTCTGCGGGTCGGAAACGCAACAAGTTGCCCAAAGTTTTGAGCGCACCCAGAACAGCGCCAAGCGGAATAAGTACGGTGAGATGTGGTGGTGGTGGAGAGCAGAGCATGGTAACGTCTTCTTCTCCGGCGATCATCATCGTGGACGGTCCAGGTGGCGGCGGGGGGCGGGGTTTGTCAGCTGGAACTGGAGACTGGAGCAGCTGCTGTATGGAGGAGATCATGAAGGAGGCCATGATGGGACCGCCCCAAAAGAAGGCCAGGGACATCTTCCGCGACAAGGAGTCGCTGGTGGAGGAAATCTATAACCTGAAGACGGCCCTGGCCGACCAGGGCACCCACTTCAAGCTCCACCAAGTCCACCACAGAAGCATGAGCGTGGAAAACAGGCAAGTGTAATTTACTACTACATACTAATTAGCTATATCAGTTTTCCTTTTTTTTGTCACGTAGCGGGACTGGTGATCATTCACAAGAGGAATGAGCCAAATTTGGCTACAGGTCAGAGAGGACACTAAAAATATTTTGGAATTCTGCCTAGTTTTGGCGACCTATCTGTCTGAACTCATTGTCTAGATCTCGTTACTTCTAACTTTTTTTCCCTCAAAAAACCTTTGAGTAATTTGCGATGGATTTTTTTTTGGTCAGCAAAAGGAAAACACCGCTTAGTTTTTTTGTTTTTTGGGATAAAATTTCGACCTGAAAAATATGATTTCTACCTATACAAAGGATTCTCCATGGAAAAAGAAAACAGACTGAATTTTTTCAGATTTTTAAGACTTTTTCTTTTTTCAAATTACCAGATTTTTATGATAAGTTCCAGTATGTAGTCAAATTTGGCTAAATGATTTTCTGGATGATCGCCGCTTTGGCTACATCACAAAATCCTTAAAAAAAAAAACCCCGCAGCAGTACTTACTCATTCATTGGCCACCATCACTGGAATTTCTTTCTCTCAAGCTTTCTTCCTTTCTACAAAGGTTGGTGATTTGAGCTGGACTGTCACAAGAGGGGCTTTTTTTTCTTTCAAACTTAATTTTGTGATGTAGCTAGCCACACTGGCGATCATCCACTGTTGAGGAATTAGCCAAATTTGGCTACAGTTCAGATAGGAAAGTAGGTTTGACTATATTTCAAGATCAAAACCCATTTACTTGTGCAAAGTGTGCTGATAAGTTTTGCATAAATCTGTAGAAATGTGACAAATTGGACATTTCCAATTGATGTCATGACAAAATTTTGTCCTGAAAGATGATCAGAAAAACACATACAGGAAACTGGAGCTGGAAATAACCAACTTGGAGACACAAAATGGCTATGAAGCTCCTAGAACAGGGGGAAAATGTCGTCTACGTAGCAAGCTACTTGGTGCTCCCCTTGTCCCAATAGTTCATTTAAAAGAAAATATCAAAAATAATCTATGTTTACTGCATTAAGCTTTAACTTGTAAGTGGATCAATAATATTTGTCTAAGTGTGCACTCATGGATATTTAAACATTAAAATATATTGTTTAAATCCAATCCAACCTTGAAGAACTGGATTTGTTCATGACCTATACTGACACATCTGATTTTAACAATGAAGACAAGTTGAAATCTTCTTATATATTATGGGTGTTTGAAGCTATTTTATGAAGCTTAAGCAACGAAGCTTGCCAAATATGCCAATGTAACTAGATTGCATTTGGCAAATGCAATGGTGGCTCTTCTTTACCATAATTTCTTGACCTTTGTTATAGCCCAAAATAATATTCAGTCTTTCAAATTTTTTTCGAAAATCCATTTGATAATGGTCACCATTACTCTCCTTTGGTTTCCAACAGGCACCCACAAGTTTACTTAACACACTCAATCTACCTCCATAGGGAACTTTACACACAGTTTGTGGGCTTGCTTAATGTGCCATGTCTTGTCAAACCATCAAGTTTGTTCCATTGGAGATGATCTTTATCAAGGAAATTGTTGCTACCCACTTACACAAATAAAGTGAGTAGGGTGATTGGCGTATGTAATTGTAGGGTGTAAAGCAAAGCTCCTTGAGCTCCAATCTTTATTCGAAATTCAACGAGAGGAGTTGATTGAGCTCAATAAAGATGGCAAAATCTCATTGACTTACGTAAACTCTAACTCCTTATGGAGACCTTCAGGCATATGCAATACAAACTTGCTTGCTACTATAGCTAGAGAAGGAAATCATTGCACGATTAGGTTTATGAATTGGACCCAACCTTAATTTGAGCATGTGCCTATCTTCAACTGCCTACTTAATGAAACTGATTGGCATGCATCTGTATATATCTTCAGGAAGCTCGAGTGGAAAGGGATATATTTGCTTCTGAAGTTCGAAGACTTCAAAAAGAATTAAGAAAGTTACACCACCTGCACCACAAGATTATAACTGGAAATGCTGAAGTTGCACGCTTACGAGCACTTATACATGGCTTCAACTTGCATGGACAACAACTCAGTCAGACTATTTCTGTAAGTGTGTTCTTTTTTAATCATAGTCATAAACATTTTGCTTCTAAGTGCTAGTGTTGTGTCAAATAGTGAAAAGTTTTACCACTTGGATATTGTTTGTATACAACCTATATGAATTGCGTAAATCAACATTACTCTAGTTGCATGGGATTGGAATACCATAGACACTTCCTTTGCTTTTTAAAGCAATTTGGGGGCAAAATTTCACCCAGTTTTGGGTATTGTGCGCTGTGGGGCATTACATTCTTAAGGCCCTTGTGTGGGGGTTATTGCTATTGTTGTGTGGGTGTGTTGCTTTTGATATATCCTTGGCTAAGGATATATATATTTTCCAATTTATTTACCCATGGAGTAAGAGTATATCAGCATTCAAAAGATTTCATCAGGTTAGGGTTTGAGTATTAAAAGATTAATTTTTTTATATAAATGGGTGGGGTTTGGGTACAAAACGGGTATTTATTATTTATTTATTTATTCAAAATGAGAATTTTTTTCACACTTCGAAAAAAAATTAAGACAATTTTTTCAGGTCAAATTCAGGGTCAAAATGCAAGAATCATCATGTTTGATTCACCCACGACTACAAATATGCACTTTGAGTCCATGTCAGATTGCACTAATCAAATATGTATATTTGTCGATGCACCTTGATTTTATCCCATATAGTTTGCCCAAAGTTCTTCCCTTCTCACCTGTAGGGTCAAAGAGAAGACACTACATCTAAACATATAAATTTTTGTTGTGGGGCAACTTTCAAAGTTTCAACTAATTAGTAAATTAATTGATTGATCTTTGTGATGGGGCAATCAAAAAAAAATTTAAAAAAAAAAACTTGAAAAATACCCCAACCTAATTAATAGAACTAACAATGTTTAGGGTTCAAGTCATATTTGTCTTAAACTTTTTTACCAAAATGCAAAAACATATCCATCTTCAATATGGGTATTTAACATGTATTCAAAGTCATGAATTTCTAGCTGTATAGCTAAATTACCTATTGATGGCACTCAATGACTAGGTAATAAAATTTCCTCACATGATGGGTGCCAAGCGCAACCAAAATGTAGGAGAAAAATCACATTCAAGAACTTTGAGTTCAAAATGTTCAAAAATCAGGTTGTAATATATGATCATGATATTTTTTTTGGCCATATTTGCATGGTTCCTCACATGCCCAGTCAAGCCAAACCATGAACATGTATATCCCCATTCCCCCACCTATGCACTTATGTCATGTTCACTAGAGCTTACATATAGATGCCATTTTTCCTGTCCAACCCAGCTAGTGACGTATCACCAAGTTAGTGAAATCAAATGTATATTCATGGGAGATAACCCTATCAACATACATCAAAGCCAAACATCCAAAGAATCCTAAGCAGCCTTTTCTTTCTACTGGCGAAATTTAGTCAAAAATAGAAAATAAATTATTTTCGAGGGTTTCCATCATCAGTAATGAAAAAAAGAAAGGTGAAAATCATCAAATTTTTAATTTTTTTTTCAGTGTGTAAACATGAACATAGAAGGTTGATTCTATAAATTCTGCTCCCCATCTGGTTTGTAGCCAGATTTGGCTAAATCTTCCTAAGGACAATTGCTATTTTTTATAAATCTTCCTATGGATGATCACCACTTAAGCTACATAAAGAAATTCCATTAAAAAAGCCCTGACCCTAAGAAGCCTACTCATGTATGTACAACCAATATGGGAAGAGAGTCAGATTATTAACAATCATTACAGTTAACCTATGGACATGACCCTGTTTCTCACTCTTTTTTTCTCCCCTTTTTCTGATGTACCTGAAATGGCAATGATCCATAAGGTGACCTAGCCAAACCTTTGGGTGTTAAAAAAAAATCAAAGTGAAAGAACTTAAGCATGCTCACATATTTCTGGTTACCTAACGGAACTTAATATAGAATCTGGAAATTTTCTTTTTAAAGTTTTTTTCTAAATTTGGCTATTAATCAACCCAAAATACCCACTTTTTTTTTGGCATTGTGAATTGTTTTGGGCCATTAGGTTAAAATTTTCTGGGAAAAAAATTGTTGATACGTAAGATTCACACAGCCCAATAGCTACTAGAATGACATAGGAATCTAAATTCACTTGTTTAATTCATTCCATTTCAAGAATTTTGACAATACCTGATGCAAAGATGATGTTCGGAGATACCATCAGAAAAAAGATTAAATGCAAAGCAATATTTACATTTCTAATAATGAGTGACATTGGTTGGTAGGATGGCATTTGATAAAAATATGAAGTTGAAGGGTTTACAACCATCCAAATGTGGAAAATACTATGAATAATGAATATTTGGTCCTATTGTGGCCTCATGTATACTTATTATGAGCATTGTCATTTAGGTTGGTGAAGCAAGAAGTTTATTATATGAATTATACAGAGTCAATAGATTGATTCAGTCACCTTATTGTTTCATTTTAAAATGATGTTATCTTGTGGTAATGGATTTAAGATAGGAGCAAGCCCATTTATACTAAGCATTAGAAATAAGCATTTTGGGGTGAAAGAAGAGCGAGGATCATGAATGAATTTTCATAATTTTGATTGCAGCCAATAATCAAATTACTTAATAATGAATCATGTGGTGTCTCAGACTAAAATTTTGTATCATTAATGTCATGAATATGGACCAATCAAAAATTATATTGTAAATAAGCTAACAACCTATAAAAAATCTTAACATTTCACACCAAATTGGCAATTCCTTGCACCTCAACCAAATGCTATGCATATTAGAGGATTGGAAGAATATAGACAAGCCACCAATTACCACTACAGCAACAGAAAAGGACTTGGATTGAAAAAATCAAGCTCCACAATAAAAACCATAAAACAATATAGGAAGAGATCTAGAATTTCTTTGAGCAATAACCTAGGAAATGCAATATCTAACATTTTGTTTAATGTTGGAAATAAACTAAGGAAGGATTAAATCAAGAAACCCACATATCACCCACAAATTAATCTTGTCGCCAAGTTTTTTCTTTTTCTTTTCTTTTCTATTGTGATGTAGCCATAGTGGCAATCATCCACAAGGGGAATTAGCCAAATATGGCTACAAGTCAAAGAGGAAAGTAGAAAATTTTCAGAATCCTGCTATATTTTGATGACCTGCCGCTGGAATCTATTGTCTAAACATGACAATTTTGAAAATGTTTTCCTCAAAATGTGGCAACTTTGGCACATGTTTTTCATAAAAATCCTTTGAATGAGTTGCACTTGATTTTTTTGGGTTGCCAAGTAGTGAAAATTTGCTCCCCAAAAAAACAAACACTGGTTGTCACTATTGGGTGGCTTGTTCATAGAAAGATTATAAACCACATTACAAAGAGATCCAAACCAACAACTTAGAAATGCAATAGGGTGATGTTGGTAATACCCTATTGCATTACCCTATTGAATAGGGTATTGTTTTATTTCCAATCACTGCCCACAAGGTCATAATGAATGTTGTGGCTAAATTATTGTTATTATTATGGCTAAATGGTATGAGAAATTGGGGGGCTTGGGATTGGTTGCCTACCTACTATTTTTGTAGAGTTACAAGGAGAGTTTGGAACAGAAGAGAAAGGAAATTCAAATGTGGAAGGCAACTGGAGAGGCAGCCATGGAAGAGGCAAAGCGACAAGGGCAACGACTCGGGGAGCTTGACGAACATAGCAGTGTCCTTCAAGGCTTACTTGATCGGGAGCGTGTTGAGAAACGGCGGATGGAGAAGCGGACTCGGTTGCTGGAAGAAGATATTCGACGCTTGGATAGAGAAGCAGAAGCCAAGAAGCTGAAGGATGCCCTGGCCAAAGCCAAGCGCGATGCTAAAGCTCGCAGGAACAAAATGAAGAAGAAGGGCAAAGGCAAGAAGGGCAAAGGCTCTAAACTTGATGACAAAAAGGACAAAGATTCTTCATCAGCTGCTGCATCAAGCTCTGCCACTACTCCCAAAAACCCTGCCGATGATATTGCTCAAATGTTCTTGAAAGAGGTGAAGGTGGCAACTCACAGGTTTATTGAAGATGCTCCAGCTTCCAAACCAGGTTCTCCCAAGACTCCACCAGCTTCAAGATCCAAAGCTGCTGCTGCAGAAGGTGGTTCCTCTCCTTCTTCTTCTGCTGCTGTCGAGGCTACTGGTGCCGATCCTGGAGCCTGGAAGTTATTACCGGCTGCTGGTGGTTCAGACCAGACTGGTCAGGCTGGAGCTTCGAAATTAGCCGCAGCTGGTGGTGGTTCAGACCAGACTGGTCAGGCTGGAGCTTCGAAATTAGCCGCAGCTGATGGTGGTTCTTCATCAGTGCCTACTACTACTACAGTTATTCCTGGTGAAGAAGAACAGCACAGAACCTTTGAAAGAATTCGCACGCAATTCACCAAAAGAGTTGATGAAGCGGAAAACGATTTTTTGAAGAGGATGGAGGGAATGGAATATGGAGAGGGAGGGAGGCCCAATATGGAAGCAGCGGGAAGGCTGACGAGTGGTGAAGAAGCACGACGAATTGCAGAAGAGAAATTGCATCTGGCTCAACTGGAAGTGCAGCGGTTGGCAGAAGAAGCAAGACTGGCGCAAGAGGAAGCAAACCGACTGCTTGCAGAGCTTGAAGCATTGAGAAAAGCACATATGGTACCTCCAGGAGGCAAGAGATGGCAAAAGGAAAATCTCACCATACTTGTGGATGACAAAGACTTGCCTCCTAGTGAGTACACTTCCGACATACAAGACCAAGGTACAGAGATCTCCATCGAAATTGCGATCAAAAGCCCAACTTCTGAAGCAGATAAAGCAAGGATGAGAGCTGAAGCAGACATTGCAGCAATGAAAAAGAAAGCGGAAGAAGATGAAGCACGTAGGAGACTTGAAGAAGCTGAAGCCAAGAGAAAAGCTGAAGAAGAGGAAGAGGCGATGCGAAAAAAGCGTGAAGAGGAAGAAGCCATGCGTAGAAAGCAAGACGCGGAGGCCAAGAAGACTGGTGATGTTGAAGAGGCACAAAAACGCATGGAAGAAGAATCACGAAGACGTAAAGCTGAGGAAGATGAAGCGGCCAAAAGGAGAGCTTCCTTTGAGGCACACAACAAGAAATTGCAAGACGAGTTGGCTGAAGCGAATCGTAAAGCTGCTGAAGAAGAGGAGGAAAGAGCAAGACGGAAAGCTTCCATGGATGCTCGCAACAAGAAATTACAAGAGGAGTTGGAGGCTGCTAACCGACGAGCTGCTGAAGAGGAAGCCAAACGCAAGGCGGCTGAAGCTTCCTCTTCCGCTGCTGGTGAACAATCTTTCTTCGATTCTGAAATGCATGGCGTGATCAAGGATAACATCAAAGAGGTGTTGGGTCACTTGGAGACTATCTCTGATGCCGTGCAAAAGAAAGCTGGGGACGAGCAAGGAGAACAACAAGGACCCACTCAATCACCACCCAAATAACAACATCCATCCTCATTCATCTCAACCCAAATAACATTCATCCATCCGCATTCACCTCAACTTCTTTTTATAAACCATACCATATCATATCCCTCAGACTATGCACATCATTGTTGCCTCTAATTTGCAGATATTGAAATATTTTCTTTGCCATAAGATGGTTTGAACTTTCTCAATTTCAAATGATGCTTCCACTAATTGTGGATTATCATATTTTGATCAAAAATTTTGCTTCTACAAGAATGGCAACGTCCACAATTTTCATGGTCTGGTGATTCTGATGTTTCATTGTCATATGATGAACAACATGTTTTCATTTGTTGTTAAGTTTCTAAACATGATGTGACCATAATGGCAATCCAAACCTAGCATCCAATGGTGTGAATGTGATGATGGGCTGTCATAATGGTGTTGTCACTCAATTGAAAAAGAAGTCGAAATTTATGTCTGTTGGACATGGTGTGGTCTCCACAAGGGGATCTTGTGATGAAAGTTTGTATTCAAACTTTTGATGCATGATAAGTCTGTGACCCAATCAATAGTTTGACTGTTAATTTTTGACAACAACAAACTTTCATTACCCAGTTGCAGTCCACATACCTAGAAAACACAACAACTAAGTGGCAATGAGTTCATTGACATCTCAGTTTCTGCAAAAATGCATTTGTTTGAACAAGTTTTTTTGGCTAGAAGGAGCAAAAGTCAAATGAAGCCCATTGATTGGTTCAAAGTCATCACCTTAAAAATCAATGGTATCATTGTTGAAGTTAACACATCATTTATCACATTATAGGCCAAGGATCTTATCATCACTTTGCCAGATGATGATAAGAATTTGATCAATCATTTGTTTATCAAAGTCCAAAGGACCACTTGATGCTAATTTGATTCTCATGAAAGATGTTGCCACAAATTGCATATGTAGGCCTTGGTTTTTGAATCATGCCAATGTCATTGACTTCTTGAATGACTAGAGATCATTCATCACAAAATCTTTTGCTATTTTTCCAAACCTAATTGTGTTGTAATTGTGCAAAATGTTTGTGCCTTCATTATTCATGTCTAGATGGGATGTTGAATATTTAAGTGGAATGAAACAATGCCAATCTCACCATTGAATTTCTTCTTCTTGTTTTGCCACACCACTTGGTGCATTTGCATGGTCATGAATTCATGGTCATTGTCAACAAATTGCCTCATGTTGTCGATGTTCTAGGATGCTTAGTCATTAGCTAACATTGAAACCTCCCATATGAATCCACATGATGCATATAACACAAAGGCTAGTCTCAAGAAAACACTTGATGAATGTGATCACCAAACTTTTTTCAAAGAAAGTTGGGCATTACTATTAGGCAATTCAATAATTTGATCCAATTTTGTGGTGATTTTTCTTCCATTTTTGGAAACATAACAATAATGGAGTTCAACTTCTCAATCTTGGGTTGGGAGAAGGAGGAGTATTGACTACCACTAATAGATTTATCCCTTGAACAAACAATGTAAGCTACGAGCAAGATACATTGTTGTAATTATGAGATGTATTAATATCACTATCTTATTCATCAATTTAGTTAGTGGCATAGTATCATTTGTAATGCAATTTGTGCCTTAGACATTAAGAAAAAGTGAAAACCAATTATATGCCATAAATATAAATTTGGACTTGCCATGAATAAGTTAAATAATTATATGTGGCAAATGCCATGTTTAAATAAGCCTACCTTAAGATACACTACATAGGAAAGTCATATGTAATATGTCTATCACTTGACTTGGGCAAATGGTGCACTTTGACCAGTGAATTTGCCTTTCATCAATGCAACAATTGAGTGGAAGCAAATTGTAGGTTTGCTTTGTTTCATTCTTTCACTTCACAAAGGTAAATCAGTGAATTATAGCCATGCATGCACAAGAAAAATACCTTTCCCCATAGTAAAGAACCATTTTTACAACATAAAAAGGAAATGTTCCAAAAAATTTTGGTTTTCTAGCTTTGTGTCCTTTGGATTTGTACTCTACCATTTTGCTCACACTAAGGTTCTCAACACTATAAACATAAAAAATTTGCTCTATAGAGGTCAACTTCCATGGACTCTCTAACCTTCTCACCAAACTTGTGTATCGGTTTGTTGATGGATAATTAAGGAGGTTCTTCTTTTTTTATACTAATTAATATTGTTCCAAGACATCCAAGACTTCTTGAAAAAATGAAGGCAAGTTGTGAACAAATACACAATTTTAGTTTCTTCTAAATATTTGTAAAAAACATTTTGGGAATATGTTAACCTAATTTTTCCAATTTGTATATAGTAACTTGTTTAACCAACTAGTAACTAGTAAGGCATTATGATTTAAGGGTATTTTAGTTTTTTAGTTAACAAGTTTAAAAGATAATCAGTTTGTTACAAGAACTAGTCATTAGACTGTTGCAAAAACTAGTTGATTAATAAAATAAGTGGATTTGAATTTGTGACCAGTAATTTGTTATTTTGATTTTTAAGTGTTAACAAATAGGATATCTACTCAAGTGCAAACATAAACCTTTATTGAAAGGAAACTACAACATAATGTTCACAACACAAAACACAACATCAAGAACTCTCCAAGGTTCTTGTCACATGAAATACACAAACTTGTGTAATGAAGAAAAGAGAGCCAAAACCATCAACACCAAGGTATTTAACTAAAAGACCAAACCACAAATAACCAAACTAAAATAAGTAACGAAAGTAATTCAACCTTGTGAAAGTAACCTAGTTACTTTCCTACTCTAGTAACTAATGAAACCTAAC
>Ga0116229_10001426_pt1 | contig 37444 bp, 32 predicted proteins | sample S1TSphgellanicum_3_FD_87313 | JGI IMG/M metagenome (GOLD analysis project Ga0116229, IMG submission 87313) | Host-associated microbial communities from peat moss isolated from Minnesota, USA - S1T2_Fc - Sphagnum magellanicum MG | ecosystem: Host-associated > Plants > Peat moss > Unclassified...
AGACAACTTCTGGACCTGAGTGACGTCCCAATCGAGAGCTTGGGTTTCTATTTGTGGTCCCCATTTACCTATAATAACTGCAGACGTTTTGTCCAATCAATCAACGCCACGTCAATTAAGGATCTCGAATCATGAAGGAAGTTGCGTCTTTTTTCCAAAAAAGGACCTCGATTTGAGGAATATCTGAGGAATGAATTTACCGACCACTTCGTCACATCAGGCCCTCCGCTAGACTTTAATTTGAGACCTGAATTTCCTTTTGAGACCTCGAATTAGGGAAGTTTTAGGGGTGCATTTTGTTGCAATCGGTATGAAGTGACTGTCCACATCAATTCGAGCTGTCGATCAAGACCTGAATGAGGACGTCAATTGCGGGTGTTTTAAGTCCACGACATACTGGCTACTACTCAGGACCTTCATTTTGGGACGTGGGCACTTGCGTAGCAATCTGTATGAAGAGACGGTCCATGTCAAATTCGAGCTGGCCGATAAAGACTTGAATTAGGATGTCGATTGCAGGTGCTTCAACTCCTCCACGACATACTGGCTACTAGTCAGGACCTGCATTTGGACGTGGATTGATATGTGGACGTTTTGTAGGGATCGGTATAATGAGGTGATGGTCCACGTCAATTCGAGCTGTCGATGAAGACTTGGATTAGGATGTCGATTTCGGGTCTTTCAACTCCTCCACGATATACTGTCGACTAGTCAGGACCTGTGTTTGGGAGGTGGAGTGGGACGTGAATTGGGATGTGGATTCATTAAGGAAAGAGCGAAAGAGGGAGTGACGAAGAAGGCAAGCGAGTTTTGCGAGAGAGAGAGAGAGAGAGAGAGAGGAGTCTCTCGCGCGGAGCAGCACCGTCGTTGAAGATTGCTGCTCTTTTGTCGCTTCAGAATCACAAATCAGAATGTATTAGAACCTCCCTTTGTTGCCTCCAGTTTGGTTTCTTTCCTTGCTTTGGAGCTCTGTCGCGCACAGACTGATGCAGATTTGCGGCCGCTTGAAGTGTTCACGGTCTCTTTAGGTCCTACCATGTAAGTCCCTTTCCTTTGAGAGGGGAGGGCCGAGTTTCCTTTTCACTTCTTTTCTTGTTCCTGAAATGAATTTTTGAGCTGCCGCTTGAATTAATGTCGCGATCGCCACCAGCGATCTTCACCACCACCACCAACCAAAATGCAATGGTCGTCTGTGTATGAAACAACAACAACAGGTTTTGGGCGCTCCGTGACGATGTTGTGGGATTGAAGAGCGAGAGTGGCTTTTTAATTTTAATTTTAATTTTAATTTAATTTTTTCAGAATGGTTTTATGTTTTTCTCTAGCTTATTTTTTCGCAGACTTGTTGTAACTCAGAGATCTCGAAATTGGGATTGGTTTGTTTATTTCTCAAGACACTTTTGATTTTAGGGTGCCTGACGGTAGTAGTGGAGCTGGGAAATTGAGAGTCGGATGTTGTGTGTCGCTTGGGAAGTCAATATTGTGGTGCATTGTTTCATATATGCCACAGAGCTTGCAATGTTCAGAAGGATGTGAAGAACGATTGGGGAGATAGGGTTATTATACCCTAGTTGGTGGCAGCAATGGGTTTTGGCTTTATGTGGTAGGAAAGGGTTTAAGGTGACACTAGTTGTAGATATGATGATTTTTCCAAGTGAAGATGGCAACCACAATTGAACAGTTGTGATGAATTGGGTGCAGTGGAGGAGGAGGGTTTAGGGTTGCAACAGAAATGCTTCGTGATGTCTTCGGTGCAACTAACACATGCACTGAAGCGCAAAGTGCAAAGCCAGTCACAATTGTTCACTCCAAAGAGGTGTCCTATGTCCCCTCCCCCCCCAACTTTTGTATGTTATCTAAAGGAGCAAGTATTTGAGCACAGTGAGAAGGTCTTTTGAACCAATGAAACTACTGTTTTTTTTTGGTAAAATCTGGTTTAATGGTGCAAAGAAGTTTCCAAATATCTAAAGAGAGTTGGATGGTTACAGGAAAGCATTGGCAGTTGTAGCTGCCGTGTTGTTTGCCGGAGGTGGATTGGCATATAGTCACTCCAATGGACAGCGACAAAAACCTCCTCGACATCTGGTTGCACCTGCAGGAGATACAAACAGAGAGGTTGGCAAAGGTACAAAGGGAAGGAGTGATGGAGTTTTGCAGAAAGGAAAACAGAAGAGGGGTGGGCTGAAGTCAGTCAAGGTGGTGGGTGCCATCCTTCTGGCACACATGGGCAAGAGAGGCATGGAGAATCTATTGTCATTAGCTGCCATAGCGGTATGAGACCTTTTCTGTGTCAAATGATACATTGCTGTCAAAATTTATAGGATGCACTTGCTACATTTTGAGTTCTAGTTCTGATGCATTCCTTCAGAAGAATAGTTGCCTTTTATTGTTAGTATGTCACTGGATGTGCACTTTATTTTGCCATGGAAATATCCTTCCAAGTTTATTTTATCTTCAGGAATTGGAAGTTGAAATATTCCTACGTCATGGTTTTACTGATACATTAGTAAGCCAATGTTGATAAAACAAGCAATCATGTAATCATGACACAGGTGTTGAGGACAGCATTGGGGAACAGATTAGCCAGGGTGCAAGGGTTTTTGTTCAGGGCTGCATTCTTGCGTCGTGTACCCCTCTTCATGTGGCTGATTTCAGAAAATCTGGTGCTTTGTCTTCTGCAATCTGTTCTGATATCAACCACAAAGTTCCTGACTGGGACCTTGAGTTTACGATTCCGGAAGATTTTGACTGATCGTGTCCATGCTGATTACTTCCAGGTAGGGTAGCTTATGAAATCCAAGGGACAGGAGATTAATCCTGGAGATAGATCCTTCCATAATCTTTGTGCTTAATACTGGTAGTGTTAATCCAAGGATGAATGTATGAGTGTCCTGTATGTCTGTCAATACCTTTGGCCATGCAGTCTCTGTGTGGGTTTTGATGAAAAGTTGCTTGAGGGATTCTCTTTTGTCCATTGTGACCATTGCATCTGTAGTTGCACCTAATGTATAGCAGATTGTTCAGTTAATGCCCAATTTCATGGTAGTGGCACAGTTAATGCTGCAGCAAGGTGGTGGCTTTTTGGAGATTTTGTTCAACCTTCAAGAACTTAGTGTGGAATAACTTATTGCTGGCTGTGGCAGAACATGACATATTACAAGATGTCGCATGTGGATCCTCGGATCAGCAATGCTGAGCAGAGAATAGCCAGTGACATTCCAAGGTTTTGTGCAGAACTTAGTGACCTTATACAGGAGAATATAATGGCCACTTTTGATGCATGTCTCTATACATGGCGATTGTGTAGTTATGCCCATCCCAAATATGCTCTTGGCATTCTGGTATGTCACTTCTAGCTCATTATTGGGTCTGAGTTGGTTTTTGTTCAGTGAGAATTTCTGTTATACCATTTGACGCATTGGGTCCTAATCTGTCTGCCAGTTCTTGGCCTCTGTAATCCAGCAAGTGTAGGGTTTTGTATTCCTCAACTCTTTTTGCAGCTCTTTTGAAATTTTTTTCTGGGCTTTCTAATTTGGTTGGGGAGATGGGGCCTGAAATGAGTGAGGTGATGTTGATGTAGGGTTATGTGATAGGGGCAGGGGTAATAACAGGGGCCCTGTCACCACCATTTGGGAGGCTAATGTCAACTGAGCAGCAACTGGAAGGGGAGTATAGGCAGCTGCATTCACGAATACGAACACATTCTGAAAGCATTGCATTCTATGGAGGACAAGCACGTGAGGCGTCAATCATAAAGCAGCAGTTCAAGTCACTTGTAAGGCATCTGGACAAAGTGCTCCACATGCAGTGGTGGTTTGGCATGATTCAGGACTGTTTTCTCAAATATCTGGGAGCCACTTTTGCTGTTGTCCTCATTATTGGACCCTTTTTTGGAGGCAACATGAGACCTGATAGTTCAACACTTGGCCGTGCCAAGATGCTCAGTAACATGCGGTATCATACTAGTGTGATTATCTCCCTGTTCCAGGCAATGGGTACTCTCGCCAGCAGCTCTCGCCGTCTTTCTCGTGTCAGGTGAACCTACATCTACAGCCAATCTACATGCTTTTGTTGGGTCAAATCATGCCCTGGAATCACTGCCTGAAGTGTGTGTCCCAAGTCTAAGGTGAACCTACATCTACAAATCTACATGCTTTTGTTGGGTCAAATCATGCCCTGGGAATCACTGCCTGATGTATGTGTACCAAGTGTGACTAATTGTATCCAGGTTGGTCTGATTGCAGTGGGTATGCAGATCGCATTCGTGAGCTTATTGCGGTGGCAAGAGAGCTGCAACTTGGTGGTGGTAGTAGGGTTGTTAGTAACAGAGAGGGTGATAGCTACTTTGTGGAAGCAAAATACATTGCGTTTGAAGGTGTGAAGGTGAGTTGTCGATTCAGCGTGTTATCCTTGTCGTTTCAGGGCACTTCACAATTGTAGACTGTCCAATCCTGTAGTTCTTGTCATGAATTCTTTGATATGATGCAGGTAGTAACACCTACAGGCAACATCTTGGTGGAAAACCTGACCTTGAAGGTGGAACAAGGCTCAAATCTTCTGATAACTGGTAGGGCTTTGCCTTTGCCTTCCACTTCTAGCTCCTAGGGAACCAAAACATATGGAAAATTCTGACTCTGGAAGTTTCACAGTTCAATTTCCTGTAAATTCTTTTGCAAATCAGTTAAGTCCTAGACTGGATCTGGGAAATCTGTCCTTATGATCCTGGAAATAGTGACTACTCTGGTGCTACCACATTGCCACTCCAAAGCTTGAACTTCCTGTGTTCAAAGACTCTGACAGATTGTCATTGTCTGGTAATGTTTTGGTGTCATCTTAGCCACCTAAAGTGTCCTCCTTTTGATGTGAATTGGGGGCAAACAAATGATGGATGTGCTGTGTATTGCATAGGATTGACCAGTGGATATGTGTTCCAGGTCCAAATGGTAGTGGGAAGAGCTCCTTATTTCGAGTTCTGGGAGGGCTCTGGCCTCTAGTGGCAGGTCGAATTGCAAAGCCTGGAACAGGAGCAGATTTGAGTCATGAAATTTTCTATGTACCTCAGCGGCCTTACATGGCAGTAGGAACTTTACGTGACCAGCTCATCTACCCACTTACTGCTGCAGAAGAGACACAGCCACTGACAATGGATGGCATGCATGAGTTGCTAAGAAATGTGTGTTGCCATTTCCTTTGTAGGCATCAATCACTGTAGTTGTGGATGATGCACAAAATCAAGTCTTGCTTTTATTGAAATCTGCAACATAGTAGGCTTTTCCCATGCAAGCTTGTACCATGTGTGCAACCCCCCTACATGCAATTGGTGAATCAATTCCAGTCTGTCTCTTATTGACAACCATTGCCAGCCCCACTCTAATGGAGTCCATATTTTCTTGAATTTAGGTGGACCTGGAATACTTGCTTGAACGTTACTTGCCAGCGGAGGAAGTGAACTGGGCTAATGAGTTGTCCTTGGGAGAGCAGCAGCGCCTAGGTATGGCTCGTCTCTTCTATCACTGTCCAGCTTTTGCAATTCTGGATGAGTGCACCAGTGCTGTTACCACTGACATGGAGGAACGCTTTTGCAAAAAGGTCCGAGCCATGGGCACCTCTTGTGTCACCATCTCTCACCGTCCTGCTCTTGTGGCCTTCCACGACACTGTTCTTTCCCTTGATGGTGAGGGTGGCTGGAGCGTTCACTACAAAAGGTTAGGAGATTACACTTGGGTCTCTTAGTGGGTGCCTCCCACAAAATTTGAAAGTGCTTTTTCCCTGAGTCATACATTGGTACTAGAAACAGGAGGTTATGTTTTAACACACAGTGCATACTTGACAACCTAGATTACTCTTCTTAGGGAGTTTAAAGGACTGTGATGCTGATTGATATCATTTGTTTTCTCAGAGATACATCATTGCAGATCCTTTCACAGGATGACAAGGATTATGAGGATTCTGAACTGCAAACAGATCGTCAGTCAGATGCAGGGGTGGTCCAGGAGCATTTTGTTGCCTCAACAATTAAGGTACCCTATTGCCTTTTGTCTAGTTAGACAATCTCGTAATATGTATGCTCTTTATGATGTGTATAATTGAATTGATAAGTTTTGTGATTCAAGGAAAGTTTTGAGTTCTTCTTTAGAAAATGGGTGCAAGCAATTCATTATTTGTATCTTCTACAATTTTTGCAGGACACACATAAGGATTCACAAGCAGATGATACATATATGAGCACTATTTTGGCAACATCTCCTCCTCCTGACATTCTTACAACAATTCCTGTGGTCCCAAGGTTGCATGCAGAACCTCGAATAATGCCTGCACGGGTCAGCTCCTTGTCAAAAGTTTTGGTAAGTCTACCTTAGCAACTGAAGAGAAGTAGGGTTTTTGTAGTTGCCGATGACAGTGAAATTTTCATGGGTATAGTCTGTTAATTGTTTGGTTTTCTCATTCATCTTGATCATAGTTAACCCAGGGTCATTAAGAAATGGGAAACCTGAGATATACAGCATCTTGTTATCCTGAAGCATCTGTTGAGGTGGTATCTGGGGTGTTGATTTATTCCAAAATCTACACTAGTTTCCATTCAACCAATTGATTTCAGCAACATGTTGTGCAATCACCTGAAGAATTGGTTCCTTGTCCAGATCACAGGTCTGAGTTCAGCTCTGAAGGTGGTCATGGCTGTGGGCAGGTACCAACTATATTGGGTAAGCAAGGTGGTCAGCTCCTGGCTGTGGCATTGCTTGTGGTGAGCCGCACTTGGATTTCTGACCGTATTGCAGATCTCAACGGTACGCTGTCATGATTGATATTATGGTCCCTTTGATGCTGGTGTCATGCTTTTGCTGCTCTTAGAGGCTACTGATCAAATATTAAAGGCAGTGTGCGCTGCTGGTAGCACCCTGAGTATGGGTTGATTGGGATTGGCAGGCACAAGTTTGAAGCATGTTTTGCATCAGGACAAAGCAGCTTTTATTCGTCTGACAGGCATAAGTGTACTCCAGAGTGTTGCTTCTGCCATTGTTGCTCCCTCACTTAGGTCTTTAAGCACCTCTCTTGGATCACATCTTGCATTCCCCTTCCAAATTTTCTTTGCAAAGCTTGAAGCATGTTGTTGAAATGCCATTTTTTTGGGCAAACTGAATGAACTTAGGCATGGATGCTGTGATCAAACTGTGATGCTTGATCATTGATGTTTTTGTGATGATAGTTGATGTTGATGCTTTTGTGATCAGGAACTTGACTGCCAAGCTAGCTCTCGGTTGGCGGTACCGCTTGACTGAGTCTCTCTCCAAGCTGTACTTCCAAAACAATGCATACTATAAGGTGAGATGGTCACAAATTGCAGCTTTCAGAGAATCACGTTGTAATAGGGCCTTACTTATTGACTACAGGCAGCCCTCTCTCCCTCCCTGCAGCTTATGAATGTGATCAACAAGTTGTTAAGTACCCAAGGACTGGGCACAATGTGCCAGTTGCGTACAGATGGAAGTTGCATGATTTTTTCTGGAAATCATGAACTAAAATAATCATGTTCCATGACTACTGGGAATTGTGACATTGCAGGCAGTACACTTGTCTGAAAGTGGCATGGATGCTGACCAACGGATAACTCAAGATGTGGACAAACTGTGCAGTGATCTTTCAGGACTGGTTACGGGCATGGTGAAGCCCCTGGTGGATATTCTCTGGTGAGTTCAAGCTCCCAACTTGTGGGTTCTTGCACTAGAGTTTTGATGTCAATTGTTCAATCAAAGGGGGGCTATTCGAGCAGAATGTAGCTGTGGGATGTGATGTGTTTTGAAAATTGGAGCTGTGGGTGCCATTAATGGGTTGCAGGTTCACCATGCGAATGAAAAGCCTCACTGGTAGGAGAGGGGTGGGCATCTTGTATGCATACATGTTGCTGGGCTTGGGTTTTCTGCATGTGATTACACCTGACTTTGGAGCATTGACAAGCAAAGAGCAGCAGCTTGAGGGGTCTTTCAGGTATGGAACTCTTTCACCAGCGGATATGAAAAGCTCCCTGTAAGAGTGCCAGTTGTGGAAATGGACATTCATTTCATATGTGTTGTCATTTTCTCTGTAGGTACGCACACTCCAGGCTTCGTACACATGCAGAATCTGTGGCTTTCTTTGGAGGAGGCTCACGTGAACAAGCAGTACGATTTTACCTACTCATCCTAATCAACATCTCTAGTGGCACTTGTAACCTTTTGAACTTCTTGGAGATTACTATGATTGATGGAGGCAATTTCGAATATTTATCAATGTTGAAGATTAGAGTGAGAGATTTTACTTGGGTTCATGCAGGTGGTTGAAGGTCGCTTCAGAACATTGCTTGCACACTCTCACAAACTACTGAGGAAGCGCTGGCTCTTTGGAATCGCAGATGAGTTTCTCACCAAGCAGCTGCCTCACAATGTGACATGGGGGCTTAGCTTACTGTATGCAGTTGAGCATGGTGGAGACCGTGCTCAAGTCTCTGTGCAAGGTTGGGTGTTTTCCCTTATGTTTGACATTTCATCTTTTGAGTGTATTTGGACTAAGCCCTACAGGTTAGGTTGCTACAGGTGGATCAGGTAGCTTATATTATGGTTCACTGACCTGTGTGATGTGGTCTGCAGCGGAGCTCGCACATGACCTGCGCTTTCTAGCATCAGTGGTTTCTCAAAGCTTTCTTGCATTTGGTGATATTATGGAGCTCTACCGGAAATTTCTGGAGCTCTCAGGTGGCATTACCCGAGTTTCTGAATTGGAAGAATTACTTTGTGCAGCCCAGCAAGGTGAGGTTCACCATCTTTGTACTGCAGACTAGGAGAAGCTTCACTTCAGTCATGAATATGATATTTGCTGGGCTGTTTTGAAATTTTCTTCACTTTTGTATGGCAGCTGCTGTAGTGTGAATATGTCACATAGGTTTCCAAGCACCATTTTATGCAGGAGCTCAGCACCAGTTAAATAATACAGTTTTCCAGTGAAGACTTGCATAATCAAGGAGAAGTTTTTTAAGAAGGGAGACTGCTTGCCCTGCTCAATAAAATAATGATCATGGTTGATAATCATGTCTGTCCTGTCATTGCAGATACAAAACTTCAGAAGTCATATATATCCCCAGATCCTCTATTAATGATAGAGCAGCGAAGGAAGTTTCCTGTCAACAATGGCATTATCTTCTCAGAGGTGGACATAGTCACACCTGGGCAGAAGTTACTTGCCCAGAAGCTGACATTCGAAATTAATGCTGGTCAAAGCATGTTGGTTACAGGTATGCTACTCTGCCTTTCTTCTTAAATGGATGAAGTTGATGGAATTGTTGGTCTGCCACATGCTTTTGGCAGTTTGTTGGGAAATGAAGTTGCTTGAGAAATAGAGGATCACACATCAATCTGGTTACCTTCTTCAACTTGTTAAAATGTCTCTATGGATATGTCATGGACAATATCTTTACTTTGCACTCATGATGTAGTGCTGCATCTGATGGGCCATGGTGGTATAGGTCCAAATGGGAGTGGAAAAAGCTCTCTCTTCCGTGTCCTTGGAGGGTTATGGCCAATTGTGAGTGGAAGCATTGTAAAGCCTGGGATGCTCCTAACAGATGGAAATAATGAGAGTACTGGCTTAAGCCGTGAGATTTTTTATGTTCCTCAGCGACCATACACTGCCTTGGGAAGTCTTCGAGATCAGTTGATCTACCCACTGACTCTTCCAGATGCCATCAGGAAAGTCTTAGAAGACAATGAGCAAGAGAGACTCATCAATGGTAACTATTTTTTCTCAGGTTGTCTATCCTTGCTGTGACTGGGATCAACATTAGGAAATTCACCATATTGCAACTTTTGTGACTCTAGAGGACAATCACATCATGAATGGTCCTTGCTGTTTCATGATATTTTTTTGCTCATATTCATTTTTCATGTAGCCTTGTGCATTGGGGCCCCACAGGAAGTACACCAAGTGAAGCCAACTACTGTTTGTGTGGATTTCTGCATTTGGTATAGGAATTGGGAGTCCTCTAAGTGTGCAGACAAGTACCCCCCAAAATCTTGTAGAGCTTCTGGACAAAAGGTTGAAATCCATATTGGAAGATGTAAGACTTGTCTATTTACTGGAGCGTGAAGGAGGCTGGGATGCATTAGCCAATTGGGAAGACATGCTGTCTCTTGGAGAACAGCAACGCCTTGGCATGGTAGTATTTGAATACCCTCCACAGGAGGTTTGCAATATTTTGCTTGCAAGCACATCAGTGTAATATATGAGGTGATCACCAAGTGTCGTTAGCTAACAGGTCAGAGTTAATGGGTGGGCAGGCGCGGTTATTCTTCCATCACCCAAAGTTTGGAATTCTGGATGAATGCACCAAGTAAGCCTCCTATACATCTCCATGCTGTCAATGCCGCTGATCTCTGGGTTGAATCACTTCATTTCATGTCTCTCCTTCTGGAAATTATGTGATAGCAGAGTAAATAACAAGGCAGAAGATCCTTCTTGTAGGGCTACAATGAAGTAATGCCTATTACTGAGTGTTTCCACTTTTTCTGGTACTGGAAAACTTTGACATTGTCCACTGAACAGTTACATAGACGGTCATTAAGCATGCTTAAGCTTTTGAAATCTTAGAAGTATTGAATTCAAAGGGTTACCAAGGCATCCTAAGAAGGCTTGTCAAGTTTGATTGTGATCTGCTGTGCTATTGTACAGCGCTACGAGTGTGGATGTGGAGGAGAGTCTTTACAAACGAGCTCAGGCTCTTGGGATTGCGGTTGTCACCATCTCACAGGTTTGCTCAAACCTCATGTACATGCAGATTGATGCTTGTTTGGTGCCAGAGACTGTATCACATTTAGGGGGTGATTTGATGTGGTATGTCTAGGACTTGGAATGATTGTAGCTTAGCCAACAAGCAAGCTGTGATCACTCCTGAAAACCCAGTACTTTGTAGACAAAGTGATGTTTGTGAGTGCAATTGGACGCGTGATTTAAGACAATAGTGGGTTTTCAGTTTGAAATTATATAAGTGATGTTTTTGCAGCGTCCAGCATTGATACCTTATCACTCAATGGAACTTCACTTGATTGATGGTGAGGGCAGTTGGGAACTACGGTCCATCAGGCACAACTGAGTTGCATGACACATATGCCATTGGTGCACAGGCCCAATTGTAAAACTCAACATCCCACAAGAGCAATTGGTATGTAGGTAAAGGACCATAGGCAAACTAGTGACATAGTGAATGGTAATCACATTTGACTTCAAACACAATTCTTTTTAGACATAGGTGATCCACCAACTCATATAGGTGGGTTTTATTGCAGTCTACCAATGAGCAATGCAACTTAGGTTGGAGAGCTGTGTCACTGATATGGTTTCATATCGGTTTTTTGAAGGACATGATATGCTTTCTTCTTGTCCACAGAAAAAAAACTGATGATGGATTCTAGACATTCAGCAGTTTTGCATAACATGGGGTCATGACTCATCATTTAGCACCTCGATGTTATCAACAGGTTCAAACACTTGTAATCATTGTATGAAGCCTCTCCTGTGATATGTTTATTGATGGCTCTCTGTGAAATATGTGGGCTCCAATATAGCCATCTTGATTTCTCATTTTGTATCTGCTCTGCTTGCAGATTCCAACCAGAATCTGGCATTTTGTCTAAGTAGAAATATTCAATCAACCCCGTTCCCCCAAACAGGGCTGACTACCTGAAGTACAAACTTATCTTTCAAGGAGGAGAAATCTGCAGAGGGTCCATTGCCCAAAGCACAATCAACTATAGATTTAGATCAATCAGCACATGACATCTAATGTAAGAGAAATAACCTATTGTTTGGAGGTACAATAATTCAAAAGGGAAATATGCAGGCAGATTTAGAGCTTTTCACAGATTGTCAGAACCTTTCTGAAGATAGGTCTATTATTGCTGACCCTTGGCATACAAAGTGGGCAAGTGAAAAATAATCTCCATATGGCTCTTGATAGTTACAATCTTGTTTTGATTCTGAATTTCTAATTTGTGTTCTGCTTATTATACTGATCAGCTCTGTGAATGGTAATGAAACTCAATAACCAAGCCAGGGCTGAAGGAGCAGAACTTTTGGGAAGGCCTCAGGGCTTGGGATCAGCTGACAAGCCATTGAAGTAATCTATGAGATCCTTTTTGGAGGTAGGGTTTAGGGCCTTGTAAATGCATTTATTTGTTGGTTCAACTTTGAATTTGTGCCTACCTGGCCTTGGACAGGATTGGAATAGTCTCATAGGTTACAAGCTTGAAGATGTGTTGATCAAGTGAACTTTGCACTTGGAGGCACCCCAAGAATGGTGGGGGTTGAAAGCTTATATGGTTGCCAACAGATGAGTCACAATTTGCATTATAAAATTTGCATCGTAAAGTTGGTTCACTTCACAAGTAGTTATTGATAGGTACTGTAGAAGATTCCAGATGGATGCTTTCCCGCAGCTTGTTGAGAGTTGCAGCAACAGATTTGGCCTCCTCTCTCAAGCGATCCAAGATACCCATAAGTGCTTCTGAGTTCTGCACATGGTTTTTGAACCTATTCTTACTGTCAACAATAAATCTGGGAAAGTTATCTCTGCTGGCCCTTATTGTGTCCTTCACAGCCTCCAGATCTAGTAATGGAGAGCTGATGATCAAGCTGATAGATATGCAATGAAAAGACCCAACAAACTGAAAGAAATGAATTTGTCCTGTGGGAATACAAATTGTGAGAAGCAATGCAATAATACAGAGAGCATTAGAGTACCTCCTGCTCCTTAACAGGTTTTTGTTTGTGCTCCTGGTGTTCTCCACCTTTTTTCCAATTTGGGAAGCTGTAATGAGTTGATCTTGCATGCACGGCTTTTCTGTATGGAGTTTTTGAGGTGATCCCCTTCCGGATTGTACCTTGCTTCTGAAAACCATTGTCTTCTGCCAGAACAATGCACTAAAACTTTTCTGTGAGTCTGCCAATCAAGGGAGGAGATGGTTTCTTCCTGCAAGATATCCTGGCTTTTCAAGGTGAGGGACAGGATGAGACAATGCTGATCAGTTCATAAAAATAACCTGGGCATTTCTTCCCAAGATTGCTCAGACTGACCTTGTTTTAGTGAATGGTAGGTCTCCCACGTAGTTGGTTCAACATGTGTGTACAAGAGACCAATCTCAGACAATGGGCTGACAAATGCATTTGCATTTGCTGGTCTGTTAAATTTTTGTATGCCTTCAAGAAACTCCTTCATGATGGTTTCACCTTCTTCCACAGGGATTGTTACATTGCTAATCTCAGGGCCCAACTTTTCAGTCCTAGCAGAAGCTTGTCGAAAGGCAGCTTCACTCTTAGGCTGTAACCTGCTGAGCAAGTTGTCACTGATGCGGGGTCTTTCTGGATGTGAGTCATTACACATGTGGTGTGACCTTGCTTGAGCAGGAAGCGTGGATTTCAAGCTTAGGTCTGTGACTGATGTTGCCACATTCCTCTTGTACTCTCCTTCAGACCAGTGAAATTGAGAGTGCAATGATGAAAATAGTTGATGATGAGCATAAGCAGTCCTGGATTTTGGAGGAGGTATGAGATCGTATTGATATGTTTGGAACTTCTCTCGAACACTAGCAAGCTGTTGAAGCCATTTGGAGTGCCTGCTTCCCCACTCTTTGTCCAACATTGACACTCTTGCTCTGGCTCTTTCTCGTTCCTGAAGGATCTCAAGCCTCTGAGCATCTTGTTTTCCTTCAACAGTGTTGTCAGTAACAGTAACCAAGTGTGATTGACATGCATATGTAGCTCTATTTGTTTGTGGTACTGCCAGTATACAGGTATTGAGTGGTGGAAGTGAACAGTTGACACAAAAGCTTTTGGACCTTTCTAGGTTGAACGTGTGTCGCTTATGGTTATCAGAGAGGCATTCATAAGCCTGTGCAAGAAAGACATAGTCAGGACTCATGAGCAAATAGAGAGAACACAAGCACTCACCCTGGTTGGTGGTACAAGATGTCTGCCACCTAAAAACTTCATCAAGCAAGATTTTCAAAGTGACATGAAGAGTCCAGTAGATGAAAAATCCCTAGAAGGGAATTTTTGGTTACCTTTGACACAAGTTTGAAAGCTCCTTCAGAGTTGACATGATCATTTTTGTCTGGATGCAATAACAATGCTGGAAACCACCATAATGCAAATGCATCATCAGTAGGTATATATTTGACCTTGCCCTCATGATGATCTTGACATATAATACACCAGGAAGCTCAGTGAAACTGTTAGGCAACATTCATTCTCAAAAATAAAATTCAGTGAAACTGAATGGAGAGAAGTAACATGCTGCAACACAGAATGTATCTAAACTGAACTATAAGCACTCACCAAGTTGTCGGTATCTTTTCTTCAAAGAGTTGGCATCTACATTTTCATCCACCTGCTACTTACCATGTGATTGATGTCAGTGACTCACCCACACATGGTCTGGTCTGTGTCAACAGCTTTCTCAACAGCTTTCTTTGCACACATGTTGATCAATTTTTCTCTTCAACAGGTTTCACAACAGCTTTTCACACATGTTGATCAATTTTTCTTTTCAACAGGTTTCTCAACAGCTTTCAATTTTTCTTTCCAACAGGTTTCTCAACAGCTTTGCAGACGTGTCGGTCAATTTTTCTTATCTTGTTGTCCCTCTCAAGCTCCAGGCTTCTTGTTAGAGTCCTTCTTTCCTGTATTGTGACTCGGATAGATGGGAAGGAAAAGAAAGGGACTCACCTCGAGGATACGATACCAGTCTGGAGTCTGACAAAGCTCTCGTCGCGAGGAACAGGAACATGCCCGCCAGGATCCAGCGTAACAAACTTGCGAGATCGCAGTTAATTCAGGCAGACCTTTAAGAGTAGGGCATAATTGCTGTGCTTTCCGTAGAAGAGAGAGCGCACTCTGAAACCTGCCGTCGACAATATGCTTGCTGGCTCCATCCATCCACCATTTCGCCTTAATTTCCTCAATCCCGCACACTTGTATTCCTCCACAACTCTCCTCAGCAGCAACAACGAAAGAGCTTCCCATCTTCTTCTCCTGGCAGCATCTAAACATTTTTCCTTCACCAAAACAGTACTCTCCACCACAGGGTTCTACATCAAGATAAGAGCATCAGACCTTCCACACTTCGAGCAGACTCAAAAGATCACAAACTGTCACAGCAGAAAAGAAGAAAAGAAAAGAAAAGAACCTGCAAAGCTTATGAACGATAAGCTTTCAAATCAGGAAGAATTGAAGGAAGCAGGCAAGCAAGAAGACGACGATCCCTGCATTTAAGCTTCCTGGACACACAAAATTATTCAAAACGAAAATGCGGATCAAGGAATGGATCATTCTCAAGAATTCCAAAGAAAAAACAAACTTTAAATTCAAGCAGAAAATGTACCAATTATATTTTTACGCAGATTCTTGCGCCTTCGACTGGAATTCCGTCCGCAAAAAAGCCAAGATCGCTGCTGCAAAACAACGGCACAATGCGAAGAGCTCTCTCTCTCTCTCTCTCTCTCTCTCTGTGGATCCAGGTCCTAAAACCGAATCCAGATCACGTGCACTCTATTCCAATAGATGAGCGCCACGTTATCAAAAAATAATCGGCCTCTCGTTTCGCCTCTCAATTTTCCTCATTATGGTAGTTGGTTATAAATGCCCTGGCACAAGGATAATTGTAAAAATGAAAAAAAAGAAAAAAAGAAGAAGAAATTAAAGTACATATTCTATATGTTGTACCTTGTGAATCGCCCTTTTCTTTTTTACTCTAAAATTCTGGTTTTCTAAAGGGGGAAAAAATAACTAAGGAAAAATTGAAATATGATAAGACATTTAATTTTCTTGAAAACTACAATTACAAATAGTGTAATTTGCATTTTGTACCTTTAAAGGAAATAAAATAGAAAAGTCAAATTTTAATCTAATATATTAATTTAGCAAGTATGTCAGTCAGTCTATGATAAGGCTGTACCCAACTGACAACTGATGGGCTAGCACGAGCGGGCCGGGCACGGGAGAGGTTCAGGTTCATCCACAACATGTTCAGGCATCCAGTGGATGGATGGTGCGTCGGTGGGTGCTGAATCACTCTGGCCCAGTGTGATCCGATAGAAACCAGTGTTCAGACATCCAGTGGATGGATGGTGCGCCAGCGGGTGTTGAATCACTCTAGCCCAATGTGATCCAATGGAAACCAGTGTTTAGCAACATCTTTCATTCATTCACAGAAGCGCCCCACAGTGATGGGAAAGCATGCATTCGTGCCCTATTGAGTACGATGGGAACGTACTTTCTTTTCTTACGTGACGAAACGGGCCATTCCAAGAAATAACTGACATAGTAATTTTGACAAAGAATTTCCCATAGTCATGACTTTCTGAAATGGCAGAATGTCGTTGAGCTTTAGGGTTTCAAGGGTTGTCATCAGGGGTCATCGCTACTTCAGTGCCGTGCCGTGCCTTGCAAGCACGAGTTACCACTAGTATGATATAATAAGACAATAGATAAGAATTACATTAGAGGCAAAAGACTAAGAAAATTATATATATATAAATTTTTTTTCAAAGTGAAAAATAAAATAAAATGGTAACTCATACCTAGGTTTCTGGTGTAAAACAAACTTGAAAACATTAGGGCCCTGGCCTGGTGTTGGACAGAAATGAATTTTTGGGGGCAAAGATGGACTCAATTAGACTAATTGACTCCTTAAAAATCTCTAGAATTGGCTTTTAAACTCAATTGCATGGAAACAAGGGGTGAGTCACGCTGTCGCCTTGCCATTTACATTAAAACATATTTCAAGGCAAAAGAAGAATTATGGAAACTCAAATATTTCACACCATGCAAAAATCTACCTAATCTTCAAAAAAATCCTCTAAAAGAAACCAAAATCCTTCAAGATATTATAACTCTATACCTAATCTCAAGTTTCAACACAAGCCAAAATATCAGCTTTCAAAAATCCTCATACAAAAATAGACATGTTACCTTGGGGCCAAAATCCCTTCAAGCTACTGTACTCCATAATGAATCTGAACACCACAATTTCCTGGTTAAGCCTATCACCAGAGTTTACCAAAACAAAAACCCTAAAAAAAAACCCTCGTAGATAACACAGATCAGGACTTTCAAAGTGATAAAGGGATTGTGCAAAATGCCCTACTCCTTAATCCTGAAGATCAATTGACTGAAATTATGAATGATTTTCCAAGCTCACAACATGTGCACCAGCAGCAAGCAACTCTTTAGTCTCCCAACCTATGAATACCCAATTGTGAAGGAGGACTATGTGGAGGACTTGTACTAATAGAGGTGGAGCTCCTCTCAGTTACAGCAACCACATTTTCTTTATACCTATATATATATATATATGCATATTTGGGCTTCGCATTGCTTTGCACTACCAGTGACAATGATTTTATTTTTTTTGTGGACATAATAATTTTGTTTCATTAATATTTTTTCTCATTCTTGATTTGGTAGGCAAAATGTCAATAAAAGTCCAATTCATTAGATAAGTTCACAACAAAATACAAATAGACAAAAACATTGAAAGAGAGCAAGACAAACAACCCAAAAAAAACAATTCTAAAATGGAATTTGATTTATGATGAATTATAATCTGGAATGACTGGGATTGTCACAGTGACAATCACCAAAATACCCATCCTATATAAACCAGTTCCAACAAGATGTTGTCATTGGAATATACATGTATAGGAGGAGGGAGCAGCAAGTCAATGGTCTTCAGCTGCAAAAATGCTCACATTGCTTTCTACATCTTTCTTATACAGGTTCTTTGGCCAGTGGACATAGCACTTGCTGTGCAAGTATGTAAGCTTTTCCCCAGTGGACGTAGCACTTGTTGTGTAACAAAACTTACAATAAGTTGATTTGATTTCCTATAAGAGACAACCCCTGAGTTCTTTAGTGGTAGTGAATTGGTACTACCACCCTGTGTGTTTTGAGGGTTGTCCCTACAAAAGCCCCCAAAATTCTAATGTGCTGCTGAGCTCAGATATGGTTTCCTGACCTTGGGGACTTTCTGAATCCTTGGGGTGCAGCAGCAAGATTTTGATGAGCAAATTTTTGCTCAAGGAAGAATGCCTACACTCAGAATTGGATGCTGTAAAAACCTGGACAGGTAGATAGAAGAAACTGCATCCCCTGGCATCCTCCTAATTCTCATACATTGGAGACTGTTGTAGAGGAGAAAAAGGGATAAAGCTCGTCTTATTGGTGTGTGAGTGGTGGCTTTGCTTCTTCTGCATCTCCTGCATCTCCTGCATCCTCCTCTTCCCAATTCTCATACACTGGAGACTGTTGTAGAGGAAAAAGGACAGCTCTCAACTTATGGGTGTTTGAGTGCAGCTTTGCTTCTTCTGCATCCCTCAGCATCCTCCTCTTCCTTCTCCTACATTGGAGACTGTTGTAGAGAAAATTGGGACATAGCTCTTCTTAGTGGAAGATTTTTCACTTTCCCTTGAGAATCAAGGGTTTGATGCTAAGTACTTAGATCTTGGTAGTTGTGGGTGTCAAAATTTGGTATCAAAATTGAAGCTTGCAGTCACTATACACTTGTGTAGATGTTGCTGTAGCAGTAATGGAGTTGCAGATATCTATGTGCAGAGCCAGAGTGATCTCTTTTCGTCTCTCCTCACCAATTTCTTCAGCTTTGCATCCTTGCACAATTGCATATCTCGTTAACCCATTCTTTTGGAAGAAGACAGCAGCAGCTGAAGTGCGATTTGATGATGATGATGATGATGATGATCCTGGTAGAAGATGGACTCCAGACGATGACAAGTCTTTACTGTCCACCATTATATGTAAGTGAGACTTCACTTTCTGACGCAAGACTGAGCTTCTGATAATAAGGAAGTTCAAGAGAGCTTCATCATGGAAGGGTTGTCGTGTTTTCCTCTTGAGAGCTACCTTCACCATCTCTGTGGCCATGGCATTTGCAAGGCTACGCACAGGTCTGATCCCACCCATCACTATACCTGTGCTCAACACCTTCCTGTCTCTATCCTCCTTCTCTAACCCATTCCAGATCTCTGTTCCGTAGATCTCTTCAATCAACCCTGCCGGCACTAGTGATCTCATCGAGCTTGTTGTGGAATCCATGAGCACTCTCACGACGACTGATCCAGTCTTGGGTTTCCCTTCAGTGGAGTCCAGCAGCAAAATCTTTGGTCTTCCACTCATGTCTTCCTCACCCTCTTCCAGTTGCTGCTCTGAAGGATCCATCATCACAATATGATCACCAGGCTCAATAAGATCGCGCTGAAGATGAATCTGGTGATCATCAGCAGACTGCGGCGGGGCGCGGGAGAGAAGGATGTTAGAAGCAGGATCACTCCACTTCCGGGACTCATGAGCGAATAGAAACAAGCTGCCAGACTTCTTTCTGGCAGGAGCAAGCGGATCGCCAAGTACAAACACACCCTGGGCTTCCGTCAGTAGCACATTGCGGTACTTGTGTCGCAGCGTGCCCAGCAGAATCTGGTAACACACCCATCTCCTCAGCTCCGCTGGCGGATGATCCAGAAAGCCTCGCAGTGTGTCGCCTGGATCCAGCTCCTGCACGTCGAACCCCACAACCGAGCCCCACCCTCCCCAGTTATCCTTATGAACTTTTCTTGCTGCTGTCGACGACGAGGAGCTTGAGCTTCTACTGTGCGCAGTATTGATGTTGGAACTCCCCCACACAGGCTCCGCAGCTCGGACTTTATTCCCAGCAGAGAAGAAAGTCTCTGCCGATCTCCAATATGCAGCTGCATTGAAGACACTGATGATGGAGGAGGAAGAAGAGGAAGAAGACGACGACGACGTAGAATTGGGTGCTCGAGAGATTGCAGAGTCACCACGCTGCAAGCTACTCCGTAGCAGGAGCTTCCGGAAGCTCTCATCTTCCTGATCGATCATGGCAGCCATCCCCACAGGAAGTGGTCTCCAAGGAAAGAGGAGAACGACATCGGCTCTAGCTGGTACTCCACTCCGATGCAAGCTCCGGAGAAAGAGCCGCAGATCCTCCACACTGGTACTCTCCGAAAGGTGCGCGATGAGCAGCTCACTCATGGCCCATCTCCCGCGCCTGAACAGCTGACCCATTCCTTGCAACGCAGGTCCGTGCAGCTCAGCAGCAGAAGCTTGGAGCTCCACCAGTTCCTTCTCCACCACCTTAAACACCTTCTTCTTCTTCAACAACACCCGTGTCGTCTCCTCCTCCCCTGCAACAACAAAATTGCTGCTGCTGCTGCTGCCGCCCTTCTTGCTGTTGTGCAAGGCCTTGAAAGGAGTATCATGAGGCAAAGTGATCACCAGTCCATTCCTGTCAAGCTGCTTCCATGATGCTGCTGTTGCTACTGCCTCCTCCTCCTCCTGTTCCAAAGTGCAGTAGACAATCCACAAGAATGTGAAAACAAGGATGCCGATGAACACAGCGATGACACTAGTAGAAGCGTATTTGCCACTGCCGGCACTGGAATTTTTGGAGCTCGCAGTGTAACTACTATTGTAGTTCCTTTTGTAGCATGTCAAGCCGCTGCTCGTGGACATGTGTCCCGCTAGCAACACTGAGGAGGGGCAGGAGGAGGAATGATCATTGCTGCTGCAGCAGCAGCAGCCGGGTGATGGTGCAGCAGCAGCAGCAGGATTGATGCACACATTGGACTTTGATCTGGTCAGTCTGTAAGCTGCCGTCTCCACCCCGGGCATGACGCTTACAATGATGATGGATTGTTTGTTTCTTTGTTTGTTTGTTCTTCCTCCAAATGGCCTGCTTCTGCTGCTTCATCCACTCTGGTTTTTTCCCAGTTGATGTAGGTTTTGTACTACTACTCTTGATCAAACTACAAACTGTTGTTTGTCTGCTGTTGCATTCTCTCTATCTCTCTCCACACCAAGCCTCCAGACTTCACAACAAAGCAGGTTTTTTTCTTTCTCAGTAATACAACGTAGGCTCTGTATTACTACTCTCAATCAAAGTATAAACTACTGTCTGCTGCTCTGCTGTTGCATTTCTCTGTCTCCCTCTCCACACCATGCAAGTCTCCAGACTTCACAACACAATGCCAGGTTTTTTCTTTCCCAGTTGACGTAGGTTTTTTTCCCCAGTTGACATAGGTTTTGTGCTACTACTCTCAAATCAAACTACAAACTGCTGTTTGCTATTGCATTCTCTCTATCTCTCTTCACACAAAGTCTCCAGATCATTATACATCTTCTTGCAGATTGAAGAAAACACAACATCATCTATTCCACAAGAAGAATCGACAAGAATGGTTCAATGATGATGATATCGTCATAGAAACAACAACAACATGATGGTCAACATCCAAAACAAAAGACAGAAGAGAGACTCAAAAGCAGCAGGGAGGAGGGTGCAAATGTTTTTGCAAAACTCTTTGCAGCAATCCACATGGAGCTTCTTCTTCCATCACTCTAATGCTCCAAACAACAACAGCAAAAGAGGATCCTAGCAATTGTTTCTTTTTTTCTTTTTTTTTGCAAGGAGGCACTTTGATTGACCCATCATCATAAAAAAACTATTGGAACATCGGACATGCCCAAAAGCGAATCATGATGAGGAGGAGGATTAGCAATTGTTACAGCAGTAGAAACAGCAGAAGCAACTCTGAAATCATGAAATTCTTTTGCATGATGAGCTCCAAATTCCTTCCCTCTTCACAATGATTTTTACCAGCAGAGAGCTTCTGACTTGTATACTTCCTTCATACCGAGACTTCATATTCATTAGTTGTGAAGAAGACCCTCAAAGTTCAATTCTTTTTGCCTTTGTGATGGGCACCTTTGACCGGGCCCTTGCAGGAAAAATTTAATCGAGCTTTGGACAGTCCTAAAATATTTAGTCTGGTAAAGCCTCCTCTTTTGGGCTGCTTTATGTAAGTTACAAGAACTAGAGCTTCGGGAAAGGAGGATATGAGAAGAAGTGGGGTGCTGTTGGGAACACGATGGGAACACATTGGCAACTTGGGAATAAGTTAAGAACACAGGGAAAACTTGATGAGAACATGTTGGGAAACCCAAAAAAAACAGTAATGATACCCCCACTCTAACCGAAAGGAAAAAAACCTAGGCCCCCTTTAAGTGCATGCTGGCTCACGTCATTGGCTGCTAAGAATTTTCTATGTCTACTTCTGTTCTTTAAAGTATTTGGCCTTGGCCAGTATCAAGGGAACTGTGGGGACATAGGTAAGATGAAAATTATTTGAGTTATGTTGGTTTTTCCTATTCCATGTATGATATTTTACAATGAGGCATTATACTAAATAATGAAACTAGTGTGCTACTCTAATTCTATGCATTGGAGGTAGGTATTTTTCAGAATTTTTTGGCAATTCCAAAAATAATTAATTAGTGTCTAAGCAGCCTAGGTATTAGGATACAATCCACCAACCAAACACACTGAAAAAATTTCAACAAAAACAAAGTGGAGTGCAAAGCCCCAGGGCAAGGGGCATCCTCAAAATAAGGGGCCTAGGACAAGGTGTTTTAGTCAAGTCCATGCACTCATTTTGGGATTGATTGTTCCCCACGCATGGGCTTTACCCACCATAAAGCACAAGGCAAACATTCATTTGAAACTAAAACATTTTGTAGATCACAAGCCATGTTAAGGTGCATTCACATCTAATGTTAAGTCAGTGTTAAGTGAAAATCTAGGTGGCATCTTAGGTGGTGGCCAATGTAAAATGGGTGATTGTTTAATATTAAGTGAATGTTAACCTAACATAAAATCTTCACAGAAAATAGGTTTAGGTCCTAAATGACTAGCTTGGTGTTAGGGAACTTAATACTAGAATCCTTAACACCAAATGTGAATGCACCTTAGGAGAGAGGGAAGGTTTTCTATCTCTCCTTTTAAGATTGGGATGGATCTTAAAACACTTGAGAGGGTTGGTAGTTCGTACTGTAGGGTAACACCCAGAGGCTGTTAAATCAGCAATGGGTTCTTATAGCATAGAGTACAAAAAAATTACTGTCTGCTTCTTTTTTTTCTCTGACTGCCCAATTGCCCCACAAAGATGTGTCTCGAGATGACCAGACACATCTTGGTACTGCCCAGACATAAATTTTGTGTCATCTTATTGTCACACACTTTGGGCATGTAATGGATTCTGGGAGGCATATTCTACACCTTCCTAGTTTATGCCTCCTAGTGTCCATTACACACCGAAAGCATGCATAACAGAACCCAAAATTTGGGTTTGGGCATCATTCCATCTTTTTCTCAAAATGATGGATCGGGCCAAGGGCAGACAAGAAACAAAAGAAACGGAGCATACTTTTGTACTGTTTACAATAACTGCCCATAGCTGATTTAACATCCTAGGGTGGGTGTCTGCCCAAAAATAAAGGTTTAAACCCTAAAACCTAGGGTGGGCGTCTTCTCAAAATAAAGGGGCACGACAAGGTGGTAATCAAGTCCAGCCCTGCACTTTGAGAGTGTCCAACTGAGGGCTTTACACACAATAAAGCACAAGAGCAAGGGGTATGTTGTTGTGAAACTAAACATATGTAGATCACGAAGGGTAGGAGAGAAGGGTTTTCATGCCTACTCCTTAAGAAGAAAGGGACACTTAGTGTTCTTGGGGGAACACTTAGTGTAAAGTTTGGGATCTATATGTCAAACAACCATTTTTTTAAAAAGGTATTAAATAGTTGTTCAACCTATTTTTTATCACCTTATTATTATTTAATTTTAACATATAAATATTAAAATCACTTTATATTTATTATAGTGCATTATTTCAGATTCTTATATAATCTATATTATAATTAAATAAATTATTTGAATAAAATGTATCTTATTTTTTAACTAATTAACTTATAATTTTACCCAACAATCAATATATTGCATCTTATATTTTTACTCACGTAATTTCTTTTTCTTTTTTCCTAGTGTCCCTTGGGCATATCTTACGCCTACACAAGGAGTAGATGCAAGATCCTCCTCTTTTGCAGGAGGGATATACACAATTGCAAGGTGCCCTCCAGAATCTACTACACTCATGAATTTTATCTGAGTGCTTTTGAATGACTCTTGGCAGTTGGTCCGACAAAGGTTTGAAGGTGGGTGGGTAGGTGGGTAGGGGAATGGTGGTAGTGGAGGAATGGGGATGTTTGTCAGGGAGTCTGTTGGGGTTGAGGCAACACTTGCATTGAAAGTGATCAGCTTTTTTGCTGGCTTTGAGTTATAAACTAAGGTACTCTCTCTTTAGTTCCTTGGACCTCCTCACCCCCTCCCCTTCTTTTGCTACTTTTTAACATTGCCTTTGTAGCTTCTTTGATCTGTTTTTTATCCCTTCTTTTTGGGTCCCATGTTCAAATAACCATCTTTGCATTTTTCATTCTTGATGAAGAAGCCAGCTATATGCAGGTTCTTTCTTTCTTTCTTTTTTCCTTTCCCCCTCTCCTGTCGAATGTGGTCCCATAAATTCATGTTCTGGAAAAACAGACGGAATGTACATACCTTGAATGTTGATGACCATAATGCAAAGATGAGTGTGACACATGCTGTTGACCCAAGTGTGAACTTGTTACCCAATGGTTTACTCCTTTCAAAATTAATTTTTGTAATTTAGTTGAATGTTCACCGATAAAAATGATTCAAAATTCAATATCTCCCACACATTAGGTCTAAAATTTACAAAATTGCCTCCATAGATCCTACTCATTGAGCACTAATATCTACAAGTGACCCAAGTTCTTTTTAAAACTTTTTTTCGATTTTATTAAATTTTCACTTTTAAAAAAATGTTCAATATTCAATAGCTCATGTATTGTAGATCTAAACATTATAAAACCCCCTCGGTGTACCCCTGCTGATCTAGGGCTATCCAACATTACCAAGAGCATGACCAGGTGCTGTAGTTTTGGAGATTTCAAAGCGACAAACATACCAAACAAACAACCTTCCTTAATAGATAGATTGGCAATAATGAAGGAGTGCAGCAACTTGCAACAATATGTATAATGCATTGCAGATGGTTTTTCCCATGGTTTCCTCATTACTCTCCCCCCCCCCTCCCCGCCTTGTGTGCCACCTAGCGTGGGTACTTTTGGGAATTTCATAACTCAAAGTGAGCTCTATTCCTACCAGAGCATCTCCAGCGGTACTCCACCCTGCAAAAATATTTTCACACATCCAAGTTTAGTTATTTACTGTTTGCAACCCCACCCATAAAACTGAAACTGGGATAGCAAATAGGTGGGGAACTACTAATAGCAAACCACCTGGACCAATCATTATGATAGGCCAATCAGAATCACTGAGCAGCAGTCAGATCATATCTATTATACTCTTTTCTGCACGTACACAGCGTTGCTGGGCCTTTTATCAGCCACCATAAACTGTTCAATAATGCTGAGCATTTTCCTGGGCCAAACCGGCATATTTTAACTGTTCTTCATCCAGTTTTACTCTGCAAGATCACATACTGAGCACTGCTCGAGATGCTCTACGAGGCCCAAAAGAGTCCTCCAAATGTCAGGACAGGCACAAAGGTTCTCTCACCTCTTCAGGTCTTTCATCATCTCCATTGTTTGAACTCCACTGTGACTGAGCAAAAGATTGATTGAATGAAGGAGGACCCACTACTGTATTATCAAACAAAATAAATCAAAGTGACAATAAGGGGAAAAAAAAAACCCTAACTATTATGATTGGGAGTGAAGACTTTCTACCCATAGCACCTCCCCCTTCATCACGCATTGTGTTTAAACATCATTCTTGTGTCAGAGACATGATGAAAATTGTCAAGTGACAAACAAGAGCCAGAGTGAACGCGTGAACCACCTGCCACCAGTCCACCACCGTCCATTGTAATCTCAGTTGTGGATGAACCCCAACTGGAGTGATGTTGGGTTTCACCTTGGTAATGTAACTTGTAAACATGGTAGGTAGGTAGGTAGGACAATAGGTGACTAGTAGGTAAGTAGACACATGTAGGTGGTTAGTGCATAAGTCGGGGAAAGGGGGTTGTTAGTAAGTAGGTAGTAAAAAGCAGTAAATGAGCTAACCATGGTGGTTAGCTAGGGAACTGGAACCTATTGGAAAATTGTTTCCCACCACCTAAGTCTGTGCATCTCCACCAGCACTAAAATGGCCTGTAGCCCAAATTTTGGATGAAGTAAGCACCTTAGTAGCATGCATTTATGGATTTCCTCTTGTAAATTTTGTTGCAAAAGGACCTGAAAAAGGAAATCACTACATACTTGTAAGTTTAGTCAGTCACAGTGATTGGCCACACATTGACTTTTTTGATTGGCCGGTCACAATTATTGGCCGATGTGCAACATGTATAATGCATAGGTGGAGATGTTCTATGTAAAAAAAATTTAAAAAAACTCTTATGGGTAGAAGGTTCATATAGCCCAAAATTAAAAAGTGCTAAAGTCAAGTGCTTTTAGAGATTTTTGATAGCCTGAATGCGACCAAAATTTAAGAAAAATCACAAGATTTCTATATATGGTTCAAGTAGGTAGCAAAAAAAAATAAAATAGAAATTATTTTTTCAAAATTACTTTCATATTTCATTGGTAGCCAAATTTGGCTAAATCTTTCTGTGGGTCAATGCCAATTCAGCTACATCACAAAATTCATGGGGAAAAAAAATACTGGAAGGGCCACACTGGATGCTGTTCAAGTAACAGGCAACTGAACTCTAGATGCTAGTCACACACAATGCCAAGCTCAGTCTGGAAAACTGGGCATTTGCTCTGTTTGCCAGTCTGACCCAATAACAAGAAAGAAGTTGCTTTGGAAAATTGGAAATTCATCTCTGAGACAAGAAGGGTCTGAAGTGGTGGGGCCAATTTAGGTCTCATCCCAGCATCAAGGGAGGAGGAGGAGGAGGAGAGTGGTTGGAGGCAGGAGTTTAATGTGGGGGAGCTACTTCCCAACTACACCATATAAATCATAATAAGGTGGTGGTTATAAGTTCTAACAACCTACATGCAAATTGTTCAAATTGTATTATTTTGGGTCAGATACTATTCACATGTTATCTGTCTTATATGTAGGTTAGGTTCCTCTGACTAATTGGCAACAAATGTTCTTAGCCTAGCCAAGAAATTTAAGTCTTGGCTTAAATAGTTTTAAGCATTCTTAAGCATTTTTTTGGGAGAAAAAAAAAATCAAAAAAAAAAACAAGTGGTGTGTCACACTGTGGCCTTGCCATTTACAATTAAAAATATCTTAAGACAAAAGAAGAATCTTCAAAAAAATCGTCTTAAAGAAACCAAAATCCTTCAAGATACTATAACTCTATAACTAATCTCAAGTTTCAACACAAGGCAAAATATCATCTTTCATATAAAAATAGACCTATTACCTAAGGTGCCAAAATCCCTTAAGCTACTATACTCTATAATGAATCTAAACACAATATACTTGCCTTGGTAGGCAAGGCCAACAAAACCAAACCAAACCAAACCAAACCTGACAATGTAGGTATATAGGCTGGGCACATGCCTTAAAAAAAGTACAACAACAGGGTAAAAACAAACTTTTACTATAAAATTTTACCACAGCAAAAACAATTACCAACTATGTAGGATACCAATTGAAACTTTTCAAAAGATAGAAACTCATTTTTGTTTTCCAACACTTGGACTCTCAAAACTCTTCTTACATTGGTGTGTATTTAAGATTGAACTTATTTTCATCAACTTTTGGAATTTTTTTTTCCTTTATTCTTTGTGTATGTGTGCACATTAAGGTTGTTTTTGAAGTGATTTTCTATTTAACTATTTTGAATTTATCTTTGTATGATGTAAAATATAAATGTATCTTTAATATAAAAATATGTATTAGGGTTAGGGTTCTTGATCGATTTTTTTATTTTTAAAAAAATTACAATCTTTGTGCATGTACATGTTAAGAATGTATTTAAATTAAATTAAATTATTTTAAAAATAGACCTTACATAGAAGATGAATGATACCTCAAACTCCAAAAATAAATTCCTCAATTTAACCAATCTCCACCTGTTATGACAATTATTTCTCAAATCCTCAACACGATCAAAAAAAGAAAAATACCAATAACACAGTGTCAATTGTTATTGAATTCATTGCAAACACCAACTATGAAATTCAAATATGAATAATTAAAACTTATTGCAAGCTCTACATTCACAAAATAAAAAAGCACAAAATATTAAAAGCTCAAAATGCTAAAACTCAAAAAACAAACTATGCCTTAAAATTACATATATATATATATATATATATATATATATGTAACCCTAGTATGATTTTTTTAAATGGGTTTTAATATTTACCCCTCATAAATAAATAATAAGTTTTTTAAAAACTCAGTATTTACCCCTGCCTAAACATGCAGCAGCTGAAACTGCCAACATGTGCTCAAGAAAGGATGTGCCACTTTTGCCCTTATCTTCTTACTTGGGGGTAAAGCAAGGGCAAAAGCAGGGGCTTCAAGGGGGCTTAGATGTGCATGTGCCAAGGCCAATAGGGTGCATATGGTTTTTCACATACCACAGTACCTTGACAAGCTTTTCAACATTAATTATATTATTTGTAGAAATGTTGAAATTTTCAAATATAATAATAATAATAAATCAAAAGAGCAGAATTTTGTGAAGGAGAGAGGACAGAATATTTTGGAATAGTCAGGAATAATTTTTGTTATTTTTGACATGGAATCTTCAAAATTAATTAATTATTTGACAAACATGTGTTGAAGCTGGCCCCTGCACTATAGTATGCAATTTTACTGCTTTAGACCTGCATCATGTGCATCTGTTCTGTACGTGGAGATCTATTGTGAGATTTCGAAAGTTTGATTGTTGGGTGAACAACTTCTGTGAGCTGTATGTGAGCTGCTACAAGCCATCAAACTAACTCGACAACAATTGCAGACTGAAAAGGGGTCTAAAATAATCTGAAGAATCCAATATCTTTTTAAATCAATTTGTAACTAATTTAATTCAGGTTTTAATTCTTTTCTTTTCTCAAATAAAGTCCAATCAAAAAAAAAAAAATTGGGATTTTTTTTTTCCCTCATATTCTTGGTAATGTCAAACTAGAATTCCAATCATAATTATTGAGGGGAAAACAAAAAATATATTATTGAGAGGATGGCTAAAAACCCATGAAATCAGCCTCCATTTTTATAAAAATATATTTGGGATATCACACTTGAAACCTCTTTGATTTGAAGGGTCTGTTTTGCTAACAATCGCACCATGATGTATTTTCTAACGAACTGAATTTTTTTTGGCATATGATCAAATTTTGAAAAAAACTTAAGTCTAAAATTTTTAGGCTGGAAATTTCTGATATGTGCTTATCTTGAACCAAATAATAGTGAAAGACTTCAAACATGTTGAAATGCACAAGATTGGTATTTGTAAAACTTTTCAATTTTAGAACATTTTGGATGCAAATGGTTTTTTACATTCCCAAATTTTTTTAATTTTTATTTCATATTTTAAAAAATAGTCAGCTCGGGGTCAAATTTTATTGAATTTTCACAAATAAGAAACACCCAATGATATTAAAATTTTATTATTTAAAAACCTAGATTAAGGGACATAAACTACAATGTTCATGACCAGCAAAGCAGAGCAACAAGAAATGTATGTTTTACCATGAGTTTAGACTCAAGACCTAATATTTAGAATAGATGAAATTTACTTTACATTCACATTCTTCAAGTTAAATTAAATTTCATCCATTTCATGTATGGGGATTTTCAATATCAATAGGAGATTATATAACTTCGGTGCAAGTTCTTAACAGAGGAAAAAAGCTTAAATTTCCTAAGGCAACAGATTTCCTTGTGAAGAATCTGTTTCCTGACCAAATTTCCTTACACTCATAAATAGCACTTGAGTGGGATCTGTGCTCGTCCTCTCTGAAAAAATGCATGATGATGATTCAGGCTGCTTGCAGTGGAGTTATGAAGGAAATCATTTTGAAGTTTATTGATCAAAAGAATTTTCAATTTTAGAAAATGAACTTTTTCTTTTGGGAGTTATTTTTGCCACTTGGAAAAAATATATAATATAAATAAATAATCCTGTATGATTCATACATATGCATTTTGTGGAAAAAAAAAACATGTGAAATTTGTTGAGGAATTTTTTTTTTTTTTCTGAAATTGTCATATATAGACAATAGGTTCCAGCAGGTTGCCAAAAATATAACAGGATTCTTATAATTTTCTACTTTCCTCTTTGACCTGTAGCCAAATTTAGTTAATTCCTCTTGTGGATGATTGCCAATGTGGCTAGCTACATCACAAACCTTTTTTCTCTTTTTTTTTAAACTAAAGAAACCTTTAAAAAAACTGCTTGAAGTTGCCATCAACATTCATGTACCCATAGGACCACATCACTCAAAGGGGTGTGTCACACTGTGGCTTGCCATTTACATTTTAAAAAGTATCTTAAGGCAAAAGAAAAATTATGGAAACTCAAATATTTCACCATGCAAAAAATATACCTAATCTTCAAAAAAAACCTCTAAAAGAAACCAAGAGCCTTCAAGATATTATAACTCTATAACTAATCTCAAAGTTTGAACACAAGCCAAAATATCATATTTCAAAAATCCTCATATAAAAATAGACTTATTACCTAGGGGCCAAAATCCCTTAAGCCACTATACTCTATAATGAATGTAAACACAATATCCTTGCTTTGGTAGGCTGAGGCCAATAAACCTACTTAAACTCTGTATCTCAAACTTGATCACTGCTCTGTAGGGTTTTTCTCAAACTCCACCAGTGCTCAATATGTCACTCTGGATAATCAAATTAAATGTCTAAGTTTAGCTGTTTTTTTTGGCAACCCAACAAATAAAATTGGAATTGGAACTGCATATACGTGGGAAATACTAATAGCAAACCAACTGCACCAATCATTATGATCACCAATCAGAAATACTGAGCCGCAATCAGGTTCAATTTATTATACTCTTTTATGGAGGTGCACAACTGTGTTGCACCTTTTACCAGACACGGCAAGCTGCACGAATTTGGTGAAGAAAAACCAAATTTCCTGAGCTAAACCGCCACAATACGCCTTTTTCACAATAAATTTTACTGTCTAGAGTCACATACTAAGCACCCCCCAACATTATTTCAGTGACAAGTCGAAAATGCATCACGCGCTTCGAGGCGACCCGGCGTGGGTTTCCACGCACAGGCAGGAACGCCCTGGAGCAAACCGACACAAAAACATGTCATGTTTTGATGGAGGTCCAGCGCTTGTTTTCGCCAGTCAGAAACTATGCACCATGAAACATGAGCTTCAAAACAAAAAGCTTGAAACCTACCACCCATCGAAACACGTCAAGATTCAGCAAGCGGTCCAACGCACATTTTGATGCCCGGGTAGCCAAAGCCCCCCAAACATATCCCACTGAAACATATAACGTTTCAAGAGTTATGTTTCAGCCCCATCCACCAATCTTCCATGTTCCCCATGTGATCCTCATCCATGCCTCATCGATGCCCCATGACCCATCCATGATGTTTTAAACCTTTTTTCAACTTTGCATTGTCATCATGTTTTCTTCTATCGAACTCTGACATCTTCATCAACACTCCCTGCTAGAGATTTAATTAAGGTTTTGATAACAAAAAAAGCTCATGGCGATGTTATGCAAGCTCTATCTTTTCACCCACACTAGATCACTCATCATGCTTTTATCCTTAATTTTCTTCACTTTCATTTTTCCATTCGAAACATAGCAGTGTTGTGTATGAACAATCATAGGAACCAGTAGCATGTCTTATTTAACTATATTGAGGCTTCTTGATGTATGCATGTGGATATTTGTTTATATATTATTTTTGGCAATTCACACATGTTGTGTCAAAGGTTGAAAAGTTGCACACCAAATATTTGTTCACAAAGAACATGGGTTTACTATTTTTATCGTGTTCATTTCCTGTGTTATTTGTTTTAGTTTGCATTGTTTTGTTCTTTGTTGTCGTTTTCTTGTTTTCTACTTGTTCAATTCCCACTTGTTGTTTGGATTTTCATTTTTTTTTGTTTTTGTAAACACTTCTTTGCAACAATCCATTTGTATCGTGTTCATTTCCCGCATTGTTAGGTTTGCATTATCTTCTTGTTTGTTGTTGTCTTTTTTTTCTCTACTTGATCATTTCCCTCATTGTTGTTTGGGTTTCCGATTTTTTTGTTTCTTTAAAAAAAATTGCAACAATCCACTTGAAGTGATTTGAAAAAATGTACCACTCAAAACATGACAAACTATTGTAGAAACATGTTCCAGTTACATGTTTCAAAATCTTTGTAGGTTTTAAATTCTTGTACACATGTTTTGACTATCTAGTGATTGATAGTTTTTAGATAACATTTGGTTCACGATTCATATTTTTGTAAACAAGTTTCGACTATCCAATTGAATCGAAATTTTCAAATACCATTTGCTTCAAGTTTTAACCCATGTTGTTAATTAGTTTTTTGTACATAAATATGGTATTTTTTTGGTTTTTTATCAGAAAAACTCTACAGTGATTGATGGAAGGTAGGTGGATGTTTGATGGTCTTTCCATACCTTGCCTTTAAACATCCACTTACTATCTATTGACCATTATTTCAGACATGTTTTTGTTGAACGAGGTCTTATTATCCTATTGTAGTGCTCCTCCCATAGCATTTGAGTGTTATTGAACAATTTGAAGGTTAACTTCAAATTACCCTCAAACATTGGGTGAAATATTACAACTTGGTTACATTAGTGACTTTGTTGTATTGATTCGAAAAGTCATTTAGAACATACCCCTAGAATATGAAAAAATAATTGAATAAGCATGTTTCCAAACCTTTGAAACATGGTAACAACATGGTAAAAAAATTATGATAACATTGTAAACCTTATTTCATAGATTACAAAACATTAGAATATTAAAAACATGAACGAAAAAAAATGTAAAAACTTGTTATACAAAACTAAAGAAACATGACAAAAACATGAAACAAACATGGAAGAACCAAAGAAACCCACTCGAAACGTAAACCATTAAAACATAGTTCAGCCATTAAAACCCACTCAAAACATAAACCACTAAAAGAATGTTGCGTTAAGGACTATAGAATGAAACAATCTTTGAAACATGAACCATATCCACATCTAAGTCACTTTGAAAGATAAAAATTTCTCCCTCTGAAACATATATTTAAATCAAATATTGTGCACCCAAGTTATATGGAATGATAATAGAATTAAATTGTTACCTTAGATTATTGATTTTTGCATCAACATCACCAACGATGAAAACATTCGAATTCTAATTTGGTTTTGAATCTTGCATGATTTGATTCATAACATCCATCCCTTTGGATAGGTCATTTTACTTACTCCAATATGTGATTATGTATGCAATTAGACAATCATTCTTCCACTTGTCAAACACCATCAATGTGTACAATGGAAACTGCTATGAACATAAGCAACTTTCAGCATGTGTCAACATATAACGATTGTGTTTCAATATGTTTTAAAGGTTTCCTAAGCTTTCTAACATAAGTTATAGTGAGAGAATTTACCTTGTTTTCATTTGTTCCAAAGGTAGCATCGATTGTAACCACACTCTGATGACCATATTGTTGCATCATTGTTGTTTGCTAAGGAGTCTAAATTTTGATTGTGAATGGAATATTACTCCTCAATAGTTCTCCACCAACTTCAATCCTAGTCTCCTAATAATAAAAACAAAACATTTAAGTTCTTTCATACTCACATGCAAACACTTTTAACATTGTTTTCATGTTTCTTATATGTTTGTTTTGCTAACTTTCTGGCTATGTTTCGAATGTCTTGTTCACATAAAAAGGTGTCCTTCGTCAGGTTCCTGTCGGTCTCTACACACTTTTATGATGTTTTGCCATCACTTGTGATATAGAAAGCCCCAATCGCAAATTATTAAGTATGAAGTCCTTTAGGGCTACGGAAACATGTGCAACAAATGAACTTTGTCCCCCTAGAGGATGTTCCCATGGCAAAGACCTCTTGTAGCATTGATGTGCATCTTTTCATCGTAACATATCTCTGAAATTGAAGGGATAAGATATAACATTTTGATGGTAAAAGCACATTGGCAGCCTTTCTTTTAAGAGCTTCCATTACTTTTGATTGTAACACGAATTTTTTATTTTCCTTTCCAAATTGCTTTACCTTTCTTATTAAGAAGCTTCTTTCTTAAAACCATGTCCTTTATTAGTGGCAACAAATTATTTGTCTTTTTTTTTGGGCCAAAATTACAATTATACCTACAAATCAACAATTTTTTTAAAATTCAAACTTTGGTGAAATCTAATGTTGTGCAAGCAAATGGGACTCTAAACAAACAAACAACTCCAAAACAGAGAAATTCGATTGGTGTTCAGTATTCAAAACCTAGAGAATTTCAAATAATTATCCCAATGTGGGATAGAGTAATTTCCCTCTTTCATTTCTTCATAGTTGTCAACATGTGAATTTGCAATTTGTGTTGTCGTGCTATTTTTTTCCATCAACAAGTCTTGCATTTGGTTTGAAAGTATGTATGTTGTTTCCAGTTTATGCACACCAAATCTAAAATCAATAGTCTATATCAACTCCCTATGTGTAAAAGCTCTAAGATGTAGATGTTGTACTATGTGTTAAATCCCCTATAAACATTGTGTATTCAAATCCAAATACAACCTCGATGGAAAATCCCATGTTTCTCCAATCAAAAGTCGATCAAAGTCCATTGAAACCACCATTTGGAACTAGAAAGCAACAACATGAAAGCAACAAATGAGAGGTAGGTTAGCCATTACACTCCCACAATCGTTCACCCTCTATCAAATGAGTTGTAAACGTCATCATAAATATTCATCAAATGTATATGGGACATGCATTTTATAGATTAGGGTTCTTCTAGGTTTCGAGAAAGCTAATTTTTGGCAGTCACTAGCATTAAATATAATGCATTTTGGCTTCTTGTCACCTTCATGTTTAGACACATAAACATTCATAACATGACCATGTGTTGGGTATTAAAAAAAAAAACCTTTGGAAGTAGGACATTGAAACATATTAAATTCTCTATAACATAAAAAAATCCTAACAAATTCAAATGACATCCTAAAGATGAAACTAAAACCTAAATTCTGAAATTTCATGAAAACAAAAACAACTTCCAAGTATTATTCACGTATATACACATATGAATAACCTAAGCATGTGTTGGAACTATCAAAGAAAAAAAACCTTCAGAAGCAACACATTGAAACATATTAAATCCTCTGGAACATATTTAACATGGGACATTCACCAAAACATAATTTTAAGAAACACAAGAAATTCATAAAGACATAAGAAATTTGTTGAAACATAGCAAAATCAAATAAACAAACAAAATGCATAAACATAATAAATCCATAAGCACTCACAAAACTAAAATCGAAATTGAAACTTAAACTTTGAGATTTCTTGAAAACTAAAACAACTTTTGAATATTAATCATGTCTACACACAAAAGTATGAGTAACCTGAACATGTGTTGGTTATTATGAAACAAAAACCTTTGGAAACAACACCTTGAAACATACTAAATCCTCTGAAACATAACTAAAATGGAATATTAATCTAAACATAAATTTCAAAAACATAGAAAAAATCCATAAAGAGCAACAAATTGCCGAAACATAATAAATTCATAAACACTCACAAAATTAAAATCGAAACCAAGACCTAAACTCCGAGATTTCATGAACAAATATTACGAAATATAATATGTGCCCTTAAAAAATAACGTATGTTTTATATACAAACTATTTAAAATAAATGAACTAATCAAAACATAATCTTGGAAACATATGATAGAAACATAGTTTCAAAATATCTATGGAAACCTAGGTGAATTATGTCCCCATAGTTATTTAATAATGTATCAAATACAACATTTCATAATCTATCATCTCTTGTCAAAGATAAACACATTCAAGGCGATTAAAGTGTTTTGCAGTATACTAGCCATCACCGAATGCCAGTTACACATTGAAAAGAATCCCCTTGAATCAAGGAAATGTTAAAAACATGAAAACAAGTTTCAATAACCTGAAATAAACAAGAAATACAATATATAACAACATTTTATTTTGTAGTATGGGTTTTGAAACCAAATAATGATATTTCAAGCTTTCCTAAATCTATTTTACATGTTATCTCCTCAATGGGGCATTTGCCGGTTTTGAGTCTACTTTCTATCCTCGTTTTCTTGTGAGTGTTACTTGGGATTTCTTTTGTACAATTCTACTTTTCGTGTCTTCTACATGTGGTCATTTCTATACACTACTCCTAGTCTTTTCGTCTCCAAATGGGTTCTTCAACATTTCTCCATTGATGCTACTAGCTTCCATATCCTACATCACAAAGTTTATTTTCCTTAACACTGCTTCTAAAACAATAACAACATTGTCATCATAATCAAATTTTCATCCAAGGTGATAAGGAAACATGCAACCTAGGCTTGGGTGAATCAATTCATGCTCTAACATTTTTAACACTTTCATTTGAAGGTGTTTCACTTGAGGTGCCTCCCAACCAATTTACAAAAAAAAGAATGAAAAAATCTCAAAAACAGTTCAAGAACATAAAACATACAAGAAATATAACCAATGAAAATGTGACACATGTTAAAAGTAGAAGACATGAAACATAGAAACTTGCAAAAAGATGATTTAATTTTTGGATGAATGTCTTTTGAAAGGATGGAATTCATGAAACATAGACATAGAAACATATAGCCCTGAAAACAAAGAATAAACCTTAATAAAGATTTAAAAACAATCCACTGAAACATCCCCTTGACCTGAAAAATCGATTCAATACAAAAGCAAACACTTGATACAAAAACATCGCCTTAAATAGTGTCGCAACCCTAGCTTTGGGCTCGCGACCAAGGCAAAAGGGGTTGTAAGGTTGCGGGCCAAGAGGAAGCCCGGGAGTTAAAGCAAGAGGAAGCCCGGGAGTTAAGGCAAGAAGAAGCCCGGGAGTCACATCACATACTCTCAGGAGTGTTTGAAAGTGTGAGGGAGTATGAGGGAGTGAACCCTCACACTCCCAAGGCAACTCTCACTTTGGGAGATGGAGTCCCAATGGACTTTCGAAACTTTAGAGAGCGATTGCAGGGGTCAAAACCCAATGGCTTATGGCGTTCTTTATATCATTGAAAAGCTCTTGGAACGTAGATGTCTAAAATGGGCTCGCATGGCTCATTTGGACATCTGAAACACAAGTTATGGCCAAAAGAAAGGCCGGGAGTCAAACTGCCAATTTGACTCCCGACCACAAAAAGTCGGGAATCGACCCGATTTACTTAGCTGCAGGGGGCGTGCCACATATCGTTGGAAAGCTCTCGACGAGAGCTACAACTTTGCTTTAG